>Ga0209463_1001307_pt1 | contig 15482 bp, 19 predicted proteins | sample AgamicMgSfrz_FD_187169 | JGI IMG/M metagenome (GOLD analysis project Ga0209463, IMG submission 187169) | Agave microbial communities from Guanajuato, Mexico - Mg.Sf.rz (SPAdes) (version 2) | ecosystem: Host-associated > Plants > Phyllosphere > Phylloplane/Leaf | place: Guanajuato, Mexico... | reverse complement strand
CTTTACAAAATAAATCATTTGTTTCGGCATCCATAAATGATTCTTCAGAAACAGTAACAAGACTAGATAGTTCATTTATAAGTTCTTTTCTTCGAGCTTTTCTTTTAAGAATCTCCATGCGACTTTTATTTAAATTACTCAAACTTTTTCACACCTTTAATTTTTTATTTTTTTTCCTGTTTTTTATACCCGACAAAATCTTCTGGATAATGTCCGTCAAGCTGATTATATCTTCCTTTATCCATTGGATTCCCTTTTCTATTTGTTGCAATATGAAAATGAGGACCTCTTCCCATTTTATCTTCTTGATGCTCAACAATAAATCTCTTTTGCCCCTTAAAATTAGTATATTCCTCTACCCATCTATTTTCACTTGTTCCATCATACACATGAACAGGTTTTTGATGCGGAGTAGAATTAGGAATTGCGGCATCACGTTTCGCTTTTCGGTATGCACCATTACGAGATAATACTTTATCTTGTCTTTCAAGATGGTTTTTATAATTTTCAGCAGCCCTAATAGATTTAGCAGCTTCAGCTGCCTTAGCGCTTTCAACAGCCTTGGCAGTCATCTTAGCACCTTTAGCAACCTTAGCAAGTTTTCCAACTGGTGTAATACCCAAAACCATCATTCCACCAGCTCCAACTCGATCCAACCATGAAATTTTCTCGCCTGTCGAGGGATCTACGCCATCCCAAACACGTCTGAGATCATATTCACCGGTCAATTCTCCAGTTATGTCACGAGCTAATTTTCCACCATCAAATCCTTTTTCCTCCGAAGAAGGTTTACCGCACATTGCACCTTCTTCCGTTGTAACATCTTGATCATCCGCATTGCGAAATTTTTCAGCGATTCGTTTCAAATCTTCTTCTACTTGTACAAGTGAATTGATAAATGTAAAAGCTTTTGGTCGCGCATCATTGAACATTTGAATGAATTGTTGATTAGAGACACCAATCCATTGAAAACACAAATGATCAATTTCATTACATAAATTATTATGTATAGATTCTAATGCGATTCGGGTATTACTTGCACGATTAGCAACTTCTTCTAGCATTTCAGGTGTCACTTTGATTTGAACCATTTCTTTCCTCCCTTTCCCCAATTAAAATCATGAGATAAAAAGAAAAAAAATTAAAAACAGAAATTTTAGATTAGTATAATAATGTCCATGTAAAATAAAATCTGCTTAATTGCAAATAGCACCCATGTGTATGTGAAATAAAGTTAATAAAATAAAAGAGCATCCCCAAACGGAAATACCCTTTTATTTCAGGTTTAAATTACACCCATGCCTTTTAACATCTCAATTAAACTAGTATAGAAGTATTCACATGCTTCTGTCTCAGAATTAAATGTCTTAAGATTACTCTTTGTTCCTTGCTCACTATAATATTTTATATTCTTTTCGAAGATATTTAATGAACTCACACTTGGTAAATTTACATCTCCTCGAACTATTTTACCTTGTTGTCTTTAGATTTTCGTATTCTCATCAAACTTCTTTACCAGTTAAATTATCAACAAATCTTATTTTTCCATTTTCAGAAACTAATTGTAAATCACTACCTATTGGTAGTTCGTATATTCCCAGAATGGCCGGTTCAATATTTGCTACAGTATTAAAATCACATACTACTAAATTATCAGGATCATTAATATAATCATCATCAATTTCTGAAAAAAATCTCCAACCATTATCTACCGCATCTATTGATTGCTCTCTCAATATCCATTTCAATTTTCCTGTTTCATTTATTATATTTTTTGAAACAATACAGGCCCCAGCTTTTTCAATAAATTCAATAGGCTCTTTTTGATTCATATTTTTTCCATCCTTTCAATTAAACTTGATCTATATGGGAATTTTCTAGCGTATTCAATAGCTGAAAATCCTGTACTATCTTTAGAAGACTTCCCATACTCCATTCTATTCATTTAAACAATACGATTCGTTTGGTAATCCACCCTTTAAACTATATAAATCCTTTGGTACCTCTTCTTGTAATAATTTCTGTTCTAACTCATTTTTTTGCATGTTTAGAACCTACCCTTTTCAATGACTCTTCTTCAATTATTTCCTTTTAACTATTTCATTTTTAATAAAAAAACAGCCTCACTAAGCGTATTAACACTTAATGAGGCCACTTTATTCACACTATTAATTATGGAACGTTGGCTTATAGAACGAACGATTTTAATCTAGAGTCTGATAACAGACGATAAAAAGATTAAAACGTTTATACAACAAGCCCTGCATTTCACTTGCATTTTTTCTTTATCGATAAAAAACGTTATAAAAAGAAAAATATGTGGGCGAAATGTGGGCAAATAAAACAAAAGAGCACAGCGTGTATATATCGTGCGCCAACACTTTATATACCGTCCACCTGATACACCCAGGTAAACACTTGCCATACTCTCATGAGTTATTGTACATCATGCGAGGTTCCTTAAGCAACGTTTACCAAATTGGTGACGTTGCTTTTTTGTTCCAGTAAAGGAGCCGACTAATGAAAACTCGTATTGATGTTATCGCAACTAAAGAATCCTTCCGCAACTTATCATCATTCAAAGATGTGGAAGGACTAAATAAAACTGTACGTGCATACAGAGACACTATCCGTATGTCTATTAAGCGTACCGATGTAAAATCTAAACTCATTACATTACTTGAAATTTTAAAGCGCCACAGCTGCAAATATGTAGGTGTTAGTTTCCTATGCAAAAATAAAATTGCTGAAAAGATGGAAGTTTCATATAAAACTGTACAACGTTTAATGAATAAACTTGTGGATCTAGAGATGATTAAACAGGTAGCGATGAAGCGTACAAAAGATATGCTTCAAACTTCTAACGCTATTATCATTCAACCAGTTGTGGAAGAAGTGTCCAACAAGGTAGATACAAAAAGTCCTACAAAGTGTCCTACCATTAAAACAACCCCTGTTTCCTTAAAACAAAATATTAAAGATATAAACAAACGTAATAGTAATGAGAATAGCAATACTCCTGAAGAGAACATTGAACAAGCTGATTTTGTTGCTCACTGGGTACCAGAACGTTTCGTTTCTTTAACTAGTTCTTTCTATTCTGAATCTAAAACAATTCAAGAACTGTGGAAGGTCGTAAAACAGTGCAATAAAGTTACAAACTTTTCTACAGGTGATAAAGCATTTGATAAAGAACAGGAGCTTACAATCGGCTTAAAAGCTATTAAAGAATTTGTTATGAAAATTAAGTCTGGAGCAAAAATGAATAAGGGTAAATTCGCTTATTTCAATGGGATTGTAAATAACTTAATGGACAAGTTCTACTTTGATAAGGAGTTTATGGGAGCATAATACCTACATCAATACGAACAAGTGTTTGATTTTTTAGCATTAACTTGGTATTATATGGCTATATATTTCATACAAAAAGTGAGGGTACACACAATGAAACCATTAACTCCTAGACAAGCTCAAATCCTAACTTTCATCCAAGAAAGAGTCATAGAAAACGGATATCCTCCAACTGTCAGGGAAATTGGAAAAGCAACTGGTCTTGCTTCTAGTTCCACAGTTCATTTGCATTTACTGCACCTAGAAGAGAAAGGCTATATTCAACGAGATCCATCTAAACCACGAACAATAAAAGTTTTAAAAGGAGGACTCATATGATTACTAATCCAATAGCACACAAAAAGGACAAATTGATTAGGGAAATTTATTCTAAGCAAAAAGATATTGCGGCTTTATTATTAAAGCATGGAAATCGTCAAGAGGTTGCGCACCTTGTTTATAAATGGCAATCCCATAAAAACTTTTTCATGCAAAACGCTGCTGTTACAAAAATACCTTTAGATGAACTTAAAGAAAGACATAAGCAAGTTACTCAATTACTCGAGCAAGTAGAGTTATATACAATCAAATAAAACATTGATAAATAATCCCAGTATCTCCAATGTTTGATATAATGATACAGTTATTATATCTTCAGAGGAGGAACAACATGAAAAAACCTATTTATAAAAAGTGGTGGTTTTGGGTTCTTATTTTTGTGGTTTGTGGTGTTCTAGGAACTAATATGAACAATAAAAATAAAGATACAAAACCAGTTGTAGCTGAAAATAATAGTAAAGAAGTTAAAAAGACAGGGTTAACAGTAGATGAGTACCAAAACAGGATAAATAGTGCATTGAAAGAGCTAGGAGAAAAGACAAAATTAAAAGTTGTCTCTACCGATCTCACAGAAGATGGGAAAACAGTTGTTTACTTATCACAAGATATTATGATTTTTCTTGAAACCGATAAAGGTAAACACATAAAAAAAGCATCATTAGCAATGAATCCTAATGCTTATTTAACTACACCAGAAGATTTTAAAACTGCTTTCACATTATTAATAGGTACTGCAGATGATTCTTTAAGTTTTGGTGAGCGCAATCTAGTCAAACAAGAACTTGGTATTAGTGACGAAAAAGTATTCAGTAAAGACCACACAAAGGCTTATAAGAAGAATGGAATAATGTATACATATAAAGGAAACATTAAAGACAACTTTATACTACAAGCAAAATTATAGAATGCAATAAAAAAGCCAACTCTAGATGATAAGAGTTGGCTTTTTTATCTATTACGACAAAATCCGACACAATATTAGTTTTTATCTTGCTACTATTAATATTACTGACAAAACATTAAATAAAAGCGAGGAAATTATCATGAGTTCCAATAATTTTTTTCCAGCAATAACTTCTATTAATCTCTTTACCCAAAGAGGTTCATCCGAACTAATATTATATAAAGGTCAAAATAACATTCTTAATGTTTCATGCACAATTGATGGTCTTACACGTAGAACCCTTCCATATATACATGAACGTCTTGACTACATAGCAATATGGTTTACTTTATACCATCAGTTTGGAGGAAGAGATACAACAATTGTTAGAAGATATTTAGTTGAATACGATCCGAAACAAAAGTACATTGATGAAGATATTGATCATATTAATCTTCAAATCCCTGTGGATGATGATTTTTCTGATTTAGATTTCATAAGCAATTATTACTACTTACAAGTAAGTTTCACAAGCAAACATCCCGATGAAATGGGAATATCACACTCCATTCAAGCTAATCAAATATTTAACACAAAAATTCCGTTTATATATAATGAGGTGCTATAATTATGGGAGAAATCGTAGAATTAATACAAGACAGAAATCGAAAAGTTAAAGATGATGATAACAGTGGAGGTGGTGGAGGAATGAACAACTATGCTACTCATAAAGATTTAGACAATCTTAAAGACCAGTTGAATAACAGTCTGAAACTAACCGATAAGAATATAGAATTAATGTTCCTCAAAGAACGCGAATATCATAACAAGAATAAGCGAGAATCAGTAAAGTGGATTGTAGGAACAGGAATTGCCGTTACTGGGGTAATACTTACATTTATAAAACTATTTGTCATGTCTTGATAATATACATTTTACACATTTATACGATAAACTTGTAAATAAAAATAAGCCGACTCAATTAAGAGCCGGCAATTTTTTTATTTAAATGAGCCCCAACTACTAACACGTTTTTCGTTTGAAGTTTCACCTGTTGCAATGTAACCATATCCGTTTGAACGCGGTTGACGTATCCACACATAACCGTCTTTTTCATAACCGTACGCATCATATGTTACATTATCACCTTTATTAAGCGTAGCAATGATATTTCCGTCCCTTGGTTTATCACGTAAATGGATTGTTCTATCTAAAGTAAATACACCGTCTTGTTTGGTAAACCAACTAGAATCATATTGACTAGCTGCCATTGTTTGCTCTACTCCGGTAAACCACTCTAACCCCTTATCACCCTGTAATAAGTTTATATCCACTTTCCCAATACCATCAATATGACCATTATCAGTATATTGCCAGATATCACATGGATAAGAAGGTTTCTTCTGCGGTTTGCCATCATTTGTTCCGTATCGCGGTAACCAAATAAAATCAGCTTGTACACTTTGTAAATTATAGTCACCGTACATATGATGAGCTACATAAAAGCCAACCTTCCAACCTGCAGCTTTACATGTATCAATGAATGCTTGTGATGCTTTCGCTAAATCATTAAGATTACCTTTGCTTTTCATCGACTTTACTGTATCGTCTTCCACATCTAATACAAGGAATTTAGCATTTGGATTTACTCTTGCTAAGAAGTCCTTTGCTTCCACAATTGCATCAGCTACTGATACAAAACACCCATAAGCATATGCAGCATGTGGAATACCATATTGTTCTAGTTTCGATATATGTTCATTATATAAATGATCAACTAAGTTTGAACCGTATTGTACACGGCAAATAGCTAATTCAATTTGAGATGCTGCTACTGGCCAATTAATCTTATCATTCCATTTTGAAATATCAACGATATGCCTCATTATTGAACATCTCCTTCAAATAATTTTTGTTTAATTTCTGTTACGTCTTTAGAAATAGATCCAAAGGCTTTTGCCTGTTCTTCAATAACTTGTTGGTTTCTATCAATTACTTGTTGGTATTTTTCTTCGCGCTGTTCATTCTTTTTTTGCGTAGTAAATAGCATCCACACGAATAATGCTGCGAATGCTCCTTGTTGAATAACTGAATTAAAAATTGCATCCTCCATCTTTCATACCTCATTTCAAAATAAAAAGAGAGACGATTGTCCCTCTTTGTTTTATGATATTAAATGTAAACTTGTATCAAAACATAAAGTTTTCTTTATACCATTTCGTCATAGATTTTTCATTAAAATCCTTTATTTCTTCATGGTCTTTTATCACTTTAATAAGTAAACCCCTTAAAATCCCATCTATATTTTCAGATATTTCTTCTAAACTTTGCGCTATTCTTTCCGAAACCTTATCCCCATGAACATATTTGCTTCTAATATTATACGCATCTCTCAATTGATCATGGATAATAATTTTATCACCCTTATTTTCTCCAATAATTCTAGGAACCCTCTCACAAACTTGCATTGTTAATGCTTCCCGATTTGATGATATTAACGCTTCAATCGCACTAATATAAGATGCAATTTTAGCTGGTAAAAACGATTGACTTCTTGCAATTGTAGTCATTTTTAGCGCTCTACTAATTCGATCCGCCTCAAATGCCGTACTTCTTTTATCAAAGTTATTGATAGAATTTACTGACCCCATAATATGTTTAATGTCTTCATCAGTGTTTTTCTTCTTTGAAGGATACTGTATCACTTTTTTTTGCCACTCCATAGCTTGCTTTATTTCCTCTTCGGAAAAAGAAGTTTGAATATATTCACCTTTTGAGGAACTAAATAAAATAGTTGGGCTATCCCTTATTATATGCTCTCTTTCTGAATCAAAATAAAAGAAATTACTTGTATTTACAGAGTTATCTTTTATTAACCATAAAGAAATTAATAAAGTTTGAGTTTGATATTTTTGTATTGCAAGAAGAATCGCAGCTAGTTGCTCTGCTTCTGATTTAGTTGCGCCTTCACTATCAAAACTATACTGAGAAAAGTGTAAACTACTTCTTAACATTTCTTGTTTCTCAATTTCACCAATGCCCTTTAAAAAGTATGAATGATCTATTAATGCTTCAGTGTTAGTATGAGCGTTTAAAAAATTAATACTCATTACTTCTCCTTGTAAAATAAAACGCTCTTTAAAATCAAAATTATATATAGAACCTATTATAAATTGTGTCAACCTTTTTCCCCTCCATACCTAATATATTCTCTTTAGATTATATCTATTAAGATATAGGGATGAAAGTTTTTCCAATCAACTATTCTTAATTTTGCTTTATTGTTAAATATAATTAGAACAGTTCTTGCAAATAATACTTAAAGCTTCATACGATTCAGCAAAACGATCATTCTCCAAGGAGATTTTCTCTTTATCATAAAAATCATCTTTTGATAATTTTTGCTCTTGTCCACATTTATCACATTTGATTGTAAAACCCATTTTTCAACCTCCCATTGAATTATAGAAAATATATAAATCATCAAAAAAGTCGTAAAAGCTGTATTTGGTAAAATAAAAAAAGACCAGCTTATAACTGCTCTGTTGGACCTGTTTGACTAACTGTCGTACCACCTTCTTCTATTTCTCCTGGTGTTTCTTCAGTTGTTGGTGGTGTAACTGGTTCTGTTGGTTGCTCTGGTTCAATAACAGGTGGTTGTTCTGGCTCTTTCGGCTCTTCTTTCACAGGGACGATTTGTTTTACATCGATTCTTGAGAAAATATAGTCACCAATTACAACCGTAATAGTGTTACTGCTGTTCAATTGTTCGTTTAAGTAGATTGGATCATAATCGTTTGTTGTAATCTCAATTACTTTACCACCGTTCGTATGGACTTCTACCTTTTTAGTACCTTCCACATTAGAAATACTTAATGGAAGAATACGTTTCACATCGATACGTTGAATAATGAAATCACCAATCAATACCGTGATTAAATCATTGTCATTTAGTTTCGTATTCAATATTTCTGCGTCATATCCTTCAGTCTGTACTGTGTGCTTTAATCCGCCTTGTGTATGGATTTCAATTGTTTGCATGTTGTTCCATCTCCTTTTGTAATTTCTCTGAGTAGTGTATATGACACTGTTCGTAAATACCAGTTGATTCTGCTGCCAATAATGGTGCATCTAGTACAATCGTTACATTCATAACAACTGGTTTATTTCCAATAAGCTTTTTAATTAACCATTCTCTTAACTTGTTCATATTAGAAAGTTCCTCCCTTTCGAGATTGGATGAAGAGTCTTGTAATAACATTAGCATTTACACGCCCTAGCTTGTCTGGTGTGATAGTTATTTCATGCCATTTATTTCGTTCGACTTCACCTTGTTTATTTTTAGAAATATACGGTTCTAAGTCCACATTATCTGCTGATGTAGAATTAATAGGAACTACATTTCCATCAACCTTAATAGTTACTTTACTAGGACGTTCCGATAATTTATAAATACCATGCTGAATATCATGAATGTGATCTGGCAAAGTTATTGTGTGCGAATGATTCGGTATACTTATCTGGTGCGAATGATCTGGAATAGAAACACTATGCTTATGTGCTGGTATAGTCACACTATGAGAATGATTTGGAATATTTACTTGGTGTTTATGGGATGGAATAGAAACTGAATGAGAATGGTCTCCAGATGCCGTATACGTCCAAAGGTCTTCTTCACCTCCGGCCGGAATTGCTACCCCTATCGCTCCACCGCCATTACTTTCTGCTGCTGTATAGTTCATATAATCCATTCCTGCTGGGTTATCGCCGATTTTCGTTTGAAATCCAAACATCATATGCCGATGATTCCCACCACCACTAGATGATGTTACAGCTCCCCCACCAGCTTCACTTGTGAATGCACCACCACCGCCGCTGCTAGATGTTTGTGTAGAACCGCCACCACTAGAAGTCGAGTTTACAACCCCACCACCGGCTGACGTTGATTCTACAATAGCCCCACCGCCTTTTGTCGCCTTAGAATAAGCGCGAAACTCTTCAATTTCATACGTTAAATCCAATGTGTTTATATTTTTTAAGTCATCAGGGATAAAGAACCTAATAACAGCCGGATTTTCAGGATCGCAGTTATCGTTGTAACTATAGGCTAGAATATTAGTAGATCCCTGACTATACGTATCATTCACTAATTGTTTTTTTTGCAAATCAGTAATTGTTGTTCCGATATCATCCCTAACATTTCCGATTTCGAATTGTATATTAGATGGATCACCATAAATATCTGGTTTGGATAGCTTCATAATACGTAAATCATCATTGGTATCAGTATCTTGGTCATATACACTAACTATCTTAGCTATATCATATTTTACAAGTTTGTATGGATCGATAAGCTCATAATCTATACAATCTACAGAAACAGTTGTTATTGGTTTCTTATATCTATTTAACAGACCACCACCAGAAGCTTTAAGGGATTCTGCATCTTCAAACCTTCTATCAGCCCATATCCTTTTGTGGATGCCGTATTTATCAATAAGAGACCGCTCTGCTTGTAAATATGGTACACCACCATTTACTTTCTCGATTCCTAATTGGTTTACACCTTCACCATACCCAAGCGGATAAATGCGTGTAATTAAACCTGTTGGGTCTTCATCTTTTTCAATTCCTTTTAAATTCTTTCCATATCGAATAACATCAACTTTTTCATCTGTTGTGCGAACTAGATTAAGAGTAAAAGGATATTTAATATCATCCCATGTCCACAAATACGATTCGTTAAACGGTTTAGGTACACTCACTAATGCGTTTAGAAGAGAATCTTCATTTTCCCATGCATAGTGAAAATATCGTGTGAATTCAACTGTTCCAAGCTTCCAATGCTTTATTTCTTGTTGATTGATAAGGTATTGAAGAACATCTTTTGTCGTCCAGTTCGTTAATTGATGGTAACGAAAAAGCACGTCAGAGTGTAATGTACTCCAAACGTGCTCACAATTGTATGTTATGCTCTGGTCACTTTCGTTCTTGACCGTTTTTTTAGGATTAACTATGAATTTACCAATATATTTATCGTGGTCATACAGTTCAATAAATCGCTTTGATGTAACTTCAAATCGTTTTGGATCGTTAAGAGGTAATGAGAAGGAACACGTCCACAAATTATTGATTTGTTTAACATACCCAATCTTATAGGCATTTTCTAAGATGGCCACTAAATTCATATTAGTATCAAAAACTCGTATATGTCGCAATGTATCACCTACTTTCAAAATACTTGAACTACATTTGTTTGTTGTATAGTTTTAGCAAGAGATTCCGCCTCTCTTCATGTAGTTGGTAATTTATCTATCCCATATTCATCAATCAATAACGGCAATCCTAATGAACGAGTAATATTACGAAACATTAACTGATACCCGTTATCTTTAGGATGTAACTTGTCGTTTAAAAGTGAATCTATTGAAACACCATGTATTTCACAATGACGTAAAAAAGCATCGTAATTATCAATAAAATCGGTATTATATTCTTTTGAAATTGCCGAAACTGCATTTCGCACTTCATGCATTCCGAAATTATAATCACCATTTTCTTGATTACCATAAGCTACAGGGTTAGCAACTGAAAGTATGACATCTACACTTTTTGTTTTGCAATATTCAATGAAAGCTCTTTGAAAGCCGACTGCACCTTCTGCACTCACCTGGCGGTTCTTAATACGATCATTAGTACCAATCTGCAAGATAACTAATGTAACACCATCTTCAATAAGTTTTTCTTTATTAAGATAAATCCATCTTCCGTCCTTACCAGAAACACCCCTGTTTTTCACAACAACATTTTTTGTCAATTCCACACCTTCAAGCTTAATACGGTTAGAAATAGAAGAAGGATTACTTGTTGTAGCTTGTACAATTCTTACATCGTGATTACCCTCCACAAATCCTGAAACAACAATTTCATGAGAATAAATCGTTTCAGCACTATACATGTCATACGTACCTTTTTTTATGTTATCGACATATAAATCGAAGATTCCTCCACCATTATCTTTTAACATAAAGAGTTTAAATTCAGTACCATAAAATCTAAATTGAATTTCATTTCCTAATCCTACAGTAGATACATAGTATCTATTTTTACACGTTCCAGCATAGATAAATTGTTTTTGACCAATCCAAGTGATATGCGGATCTTCCGGTGAAACAATTACTTTGCGGTTATATTTCAATTCTATAAATTTTTTAAATGTATTTGCCCAACAATACGCATTTGGGTTATTTTCATAACAATCTACACCATCGGAATCCTTAAACATGAACGGCCCTTTGTTAGGACCTGTTGTATCATATCCGGTTCCACCCATCCCTGCAGTTATACTATCGCCAATTAGATAAAGTATTGTTTGAACAAATGGGTTATTCAGATGTTTGTTAATTTTTTCAGCAATTGATAAGAATTCATCAACTTTTAATCCATTTATAATTTTTAAAGCAGCTAAATTTTTCCCAAAAGCCAGGTTGTTATAAAGATAGAATAACAATCGTTTGTTAGTGAATTTTTCTTTATCACTATACAATTCAATCGATACTTTCACAGGAAATACAGAAATATCGAATACAACAACATAAAGTCTATTATCCTGTGGTAAATTAAGCGATATGGATTGAGTAGTTTGATTTAAGTTAAAAATATCACTACCCATAGTAGCGTATGCACTTGGTTTAATTAATAAATTTTTATTTGTCTGATCAAGAACTACAGCATCTTTAGAGATTATCGTTGCTTCAAACAAATTCAAACGAGTGTAGTCAATTGTATCTGCTACAATGTTTTGTTTAAAAACACGAATTCTATGTTCTGTAAGATAATCATAATTATCATGCTCACTAATATAAGAAACATTTTGTACACTTTTCCCATAAATTTTCTTTTGATATAAAGAAATAATTGATAGATCGTAATCACTAGCTTCATTGAATGGTTTACAATACACTGTACTCGTCTTGTAGTTATATAGTAATAAATACAAAACACTATCATTTTCTGGGAACGGTACAGTTATTGCCTGATTCGGAGCAATATTAAATATGTACTTTTCGGTTGATACAAAACATCCTTTACCAACGGTAATAGTACGTGTTTTATAATTTACCTCAATGGCATTTTGGTTAATTAATTGTACTTCTGGAATGTACCTTTTTTCGAAATTCACAGCATTGTCAGCAACCCTCTCTCTTGTTGCTGGTTTTATTGCTGCATTGGAATTATCTATTGCTTGGTTTATTTTCCAATAACTTTCTTTAACTGTTTCTGTCCCTAATAATTTAGGCGCATCAGCCATATTGTGTCACCACCTCATATATATTTAGCGCGGTATTTAAATGTAATGTTTATGTTTAAGTTAGTACCGCCCATTTGTATTGCGTTAGCGCCTGGCATTAACTCTAAGTTTTCCAAATCACCTTGTAATTTAAATAGATAATTTTGCCCATTTTTTATAGCTGCGTATCGTTCTGCATCAATTAAAAATGAAGCGTTTGTAAAACTTCCCAAAGAAAAACGCTCACCATTTAAGGTGAACGTTAGATTATCTGCATTTCCTGTTATATACACAATCGGTCTAATTACTAATGATCCATAATTATCTATAGTTATTTTTTGCGGGCTGCTAATCGAAAAAGAATTACCACCAGCGCTAATAGGGATATCTGACATCCACGGAATGGGATCTCCCCATCTTATCTCATCCGTACTTTCTAAAATCGAATATGCATGTGGGTCATAAGAGATCATAGGTAATTCAAATTTACCCATCCTTAAATAACGATCGATTGGCATCGAACCACTATATCTAGCTAGATAATATTTATCCGGTTCATAATCATAGGTTAATTTAACTTCCCTCGGTTTTCCATAAGGGTCGATAAAGGCAGTTACCATTTTTCTGATAGCTGCCGATAATTCAAATCTATTTTCTTGTGGTTTAACAAGTAAAGGTAAACTAAATTCCATAGGCTCAATTTCTGAACCAAAGTAATATGCACCAGGACGACCAGGTATAGAAACTGCGTGGTCACGAATTGGCGGGGCTGCTGGATGTTGAAAACCTGGTAAAAGAGCCAGTTTAAGTTCGCTAATTCTTTTTCCGTCTATCCTTAAACTCATAGTTTTTACACCTGCCTTCCTGCACCTGAAATAACTTTACTTAATTCTCTTGCTATTTTTTGTATATCTGCTTCTTCTCTAATCACAAATGTCGAACCTCTGAGCATATCGGCAAAGTTATACGAAATAGCACCATTTGATTGTGAAGATGCATTTCCATCCACAGTTTGTTGCGTTGTATTTCTATTCATAGCTTGGGTACTATTTGCCAAACTACTAAAAACACCACTCATAACTCCTTTTAAATCAGCTAATTGATTCATAGAACTAACCATTGTACGACTCATATCGCCAACTAGTTGTCCCATAGTACCTGTAATACCAAGTGACTTTTCTCTAGATGATAATGGTGTTACTGTGATTGAGTTACCTCGTTTTGTAAACAGTTCTGGTCCAGCTTCTCCAGCAATGAACGATCCATTCCCTACTGGCTTACCGCCTGTCGCTAACATAGGAATAGTTGGTATACTCGCTTTTCCACCACCAATCATCGGAACCCAATCCGGAATTTCTATACCATTAATTCCTTTAATTAATCCGTTAATCATCGAAATAACTGCATTTATCGGAGCTTTTGCGGCGGCTTTTATCCCCTCAAATACTCCGCTAAAAATTTGAACAATCCCTCGCCAAGCTTTGTCCCAATTACCTGAGAATACACCGGAAATAAAGTCAATAATTCCATTCAGAATTGGTTTTAAAACATTTTCCCAAACACTTTTAATTCCGCTAAATGCATCACCCACAACGCTACCAATAGCAGTAAATACAACTCTAAATGCTGGCAAAAGGATATTTTGAATAACACTCACTATGAAGGAAAATACAGGTGATAATATTTCGTTCCATACACGTTGAATGATTGTAAATGCATCTTTAACAATATTTTGTATAACTGAAAATCCCTGTTCAAACGCTGGACGTAAAGTTTCATTAATGATTGCAATCATTTGGTCAACTGTGGGTTTCAAATATTCGTTGTAAACCCTCATAATTTCATCACCAAATAGAACTAATACTGCAATAACCGCGGCTATTGCGACAGCCATCAATGTGAATGGACTAGTTAAAACAGCCATTACTCCAGCAAAAGTTAAAGCTTGTGTTGTCACTAATAAAAGTATGGGCGTTAATGCTACAAGTGCCGCCATTACTATTCCAATTGCTGTAGCAATCACGGTGATTGTTGCTGCTAATGTAGGGTTATTCTGAATCCATTCAGCAATTTTACCCACCACTTGAGCAATAACTAGTAGAACAGGTTCTAGCGCTATTTTTAATTCAGCCATCGCTTGTTGCATCATTACTGCTGGATTTGCATCCATCTTTTTGACAGATTCATTTAATTGGTCTTGATTGTTCTTGAAGTCTATTGTTTTTTGTGATGCACCTATTAATGTATTAGTGATATTTTGCCCCTGATCTTCATACATGGTTGCTAGAAGTTTGACACCCACTTCGTTCTTTTTAATCGGGTCGTCTATCCCTTCAATAGCTTTAGCTACCTCTACCATGGCCTGCGAACCTTCACTTCCACCTTTTGAAACGGCTGCGCCCCATTCTTCTATTTGTTCCGCGGCAATACCTGAGCCATCCAGCGCTTCTTTTAAAGCTTTATCCGCGCCTTGAGCAAACTCAGCTAATTTAATCCTTCCTTCTTTAAGTCCATCCAAGAGATTATCAATCATTTATATTCAACGTAATTCGCAACTTCACGCCCGTTCTCTTATGAACTGCTATACGTCACCGTATAGATTAGACTATATCTTCAACTACTTGAGTTGCTCCCCGTTTC
>Ga0209463_1001306_pt1 | contig 15489 bp, 12 predicted proteins | sample AgamicMgSfrz_FD_187169 | JGI IMG/M metagenome (GOLD analysis project Ga0209463, IMG submission 187169) | Agave microbial communities from Guanajuato, Mexico - Mg.Sf.rz (SPAdes) (version 2) | ecosystem: Host-associated > Plants > Phyllosphere > Phylloplane/Leaf | place: Guanajuato, Mexico... | reverse complement strand
TATTCAAGGCATTACACGCAATCCTTTAGGTGATACGGGAGTATTGGGGATTAATGGAGGATCTATGCTTATTGTTGCTCTATGTTTTGCTTTTTTACCAAATCTCTCTTACCCTACTCTCATGGTGTTTTCCTTTATTGGAGCTATATTGAGTACACTTTTAATCTTTGCTATTAGTGTAGCCTCTCGGGGTGGGTTTACCCCAATGAAGCTTACAGTAGCAGGTGCAGTTATAGCAGCTCTGCTACATTCTTTAACAACTGGAGTTGCTATCTATTATGATTTGAGTCAAGATCTAGCATTTTGGTATGCAGGTGGAGTATCAGGAGTAAAATGGCCTCATTTATCCATATTAGTTCCTATTATCCTCGTCGTTATTGGAATTAGTACTTGCTTAGGTAAATCTCTTTCTCTTATTGCAATGGGGGATGATATGGCTGCTAACCTTGGGGTTAAAACATTAAGAGTTAAGGTTATAGGAATCATTCTCGCGGTTATCTTAGCAGGAGTTTCAGTATCAGTTGCTGGTTCAATTGGGTTTATTGGCCTCGTAATTCCCCACATTGCAAGGAAAATCGTTGGAACAAATTATTATGCTATTATTCCAATGTCAGCTTTATTAGGAGCTATCCTATTAGTTATCGCTGATTTGGGGGCCCGCACTGTTGACCCTCCACGAGAACTTGCTATTGGTATTATGGTAGCCTTTGTTGGTGTTCCATTTTTCCTTTATATTGCCCGTAAAATAGGGAGGGAATTATAGGTGAGAACTTTATGGAACAACAAGGGTATAAGAAGAACGTATACTGTAACAATTCTTTTCATCATTTTAAGCTTAGTCTCGATTCTTATTAGTCTAGATACAGGTACAATTCCACTATCTCCTTTAGAGGTGATTAATACATTTTTGGGGAAAGGTGATTTTTACAGTGAGACGGTGCTTTTTGATTATCGCTTACCTCGTATACTAATCACAATTTTAGCTGGGATTGGATTAGGAATCTCAGGAGCTATTCTACAAGGATTATCTCGTAACCCTTTAGCAGACCCCGGAATTATTGGACTTAATACAGGTTCAGCTTTTGGATTGATGATTTTCATTACATATTTTCACTCATTAAATGAACATGCCTCTCTTTATATCCCCCTTTTCACTTTTATTGGAGGGGTATTAGCAGCCCTTGTCATTATTCTATTAACATACAATAAGCAGCAAGGCATTATCCCAATTAGACTGATTCTAGTTGGAATAGCTGTTTCAGCAGGGTTTAGCGCTGCTACTCTTTTCTTATCCTTACGTCTAGATGAAGAAACATATACGTTTGCTTCTAGATGGTTAGTTGGAAATGTGTGGGCTAGAGATTGGGTTCATGTAATTACTCTTTTGCCTTGGATTCTTGTATTAGGTCCGCTCTCATGGTTTCAATCAAGAACTTTAGATGCTCTTTCTTTAGGAGACCAAGTTGCTTCAAGTCTAGGAGCGTCCGTTCAAAAGAATCGTTTATTGCTATTAGCTATAGCTGTTGGTTTATCAAGCGCTAGCGTAGCTATGGCAGGTGGAATTGGTTTCATTGGTCTAGTAGCACCTCATCTTGCTAGGAGACTTGTAGGGCCATTATATCGTCATTTCTTACCTCTTTCAGCTCTTATTGGTCTACTAATTTTAGTTGTAGCTGATACGATTGGGAGAAATATATTTGAGCCTAATTCTATTCCAGCAGGAGTTGTTGTTGCTGCTGTTGGAGCCCCTTATTTTCTTTACTTATTAATGAAAACAAAATAAATATATAACAAAAAAGGAGTACAAGATGAAAAAATATTTAATCACTATGCTAAGCATTGTTATGATGATAAGTATTCTTACTGGATGTGGCCAAAACAATTCAAGTGAAAATCATAAAAAATCAGAAGATACAAAGAGTGGTGAGGAAGAGAAAATTGCCTCACTTTCTATTCATTTAACAAATGACCTTCTTGCTCTAGGCATAACACCAGCTGGATCAGTTGTTGGTGGAGCATTAAAAGATTTTCTGCCGCATGTTAAAGAAGACTTGAAAAATACAGAAAAGTTAGGTTCTGTCAAAGATCCAAATATGGAAGCTTTACTTGCTCTAAAACCAGATGCTATTTATCTTGACAAGGAATACTCAGGAAGTGATGTAAATCAGTTCGAAAAAATTGCAGAAACTCATGTGTTTGATTTGGATAAAGGAACGTGGAGAGATCATTTAAAAGAAATTGCTAAGATCGTGGATCGTGAAAAAGAAGCAAACCAGTTCATTAAGGATTATGAAGAAGAAGCGAAAGAAGTTAAGAGTTTAATCCAAAAAGAGCTTGGTGAACATAACAGCACAATGGCTATAAGGGTGACAGCAAAAGAACTTCGCGTTTTCACAACAAAACGTCCAATGGGCCCTATCTTATTTGAAGATTTAGGATTAACTCCTGCTTCAAAAGTAAAAGAGCTTGATCAAACACAACCATATGAAGTGATCTCCCAAGAAGTACTACCAGACTTTGACGCTGATGCTATTTTTGTTGTTGTAAACGAAGATGATCAATCACAAACAGCGTTCAAAGAACTTGAAAAGTCACCGATTTGGAAAGGATTAAAAGCAGTGAAAAATGAACATGTTTACGTTGTACCAGAACAGCCTTGGCTTGACTATTCTGCACTAGGTAATAAGCTTGCTTTAGATGATGCGAAGGAACTTTTTAATAAGTAAAACTGTAGGTTTAAACTTACAGCTTTAAGAAGCTACACTGATGAACAGAAGAGTAGCAATAGAAAAGCTAGATGAGCATCCTTTCATCTAGCTTTTTTCTATATTTAGTCGGCATTACGTCAATTTTCTTGATTAATTGATCTTTGTATTCGAAATGGAAGTCAATGGTCTGTTAATCTCCATTGAAAACATTCTTCTCTTCTCGTTTATTGATAGAGTAAGAAAGCCGCTGCTAATAATGCTAGGGGAATAAACAAAAGGAGATGTACCCTCTTATACATAAATAAAATAGCAATAAACTCTCGGATAAAAGCATTTGGAACAAAGTAAGAAGCAGTTTTTGAACCAATTCCATCTATAGAAAGCCCAGCCCGTTTAGCATAGAGTCCAGCTCGAAATAGATGAAAGCGATTTGTAACAAAGATGGCTTTATAATCCTGTTTTTCTTTCTCCATTATTTCTTTTGAAAATCTCATATTTTGATCTGTATCAACTGCTTTGTCTTCAATTAGAATGTCATCAGAAGGTATTCCCGCATTTCTTAGATAACGAGCCATTGCCTCTCCTTCAGGAATCGATTCATTTGGTCCTTGTCCACCTGTTACAACAAATTTAGCGCGTTTTTCTTTCCTTTTCATCTGTTTATAGTAGAAAGAAATCCCTTTATCAAGTCGGCTTGCAAGTAACGGGGGGACTTTTTCACCGATAATTCCACTTCCTAGTACGATAATAAAGTCTTTATTCAGATGTGGTTGATGTAGGAAATAAAGATAAGTAGAGACCAAATAACAGAAAAACCAAAACCCATAAAATATAGCGATAACTAAAATTATAGAAATAATTGAAGGAAAAAGGTATTGCGAGAAAATTGGGTAAGAGACAATAAATAAAATAATAGCCAATCCTAATGCAAGGGAAAAAAGGTTTGTGGGCTTTCTTCCTTCTTTTCTAATAAGTTCACGACCGTTACGGATTAGATAAATAGCAATAAATACAATGATAAAAGGGAGAAGAAAGATAAACAAAATAGCAAATAAAACTAAAACCCATTTAAGTGGTTCAAGGTACTCCACTTTTAAAACAACCACTGTAATACTCATCATAAGAAGCAGCATGCTTATCGTGAGTAGAAATCCGTTTAAGATTCGTCTCTTATCCGTTAGGTAACTAACTAAGAATAAAAGAAAGCTGACAGTGGTTAAAGACGCTAATGTCAAGGGCAGTACCTCCTCTGATGTTATATATAAAATATTATCTTTTGATCATGTAAAAGCCTATATATAATGCTCTAATTTGAGGGGAAAGACATATACCTTTATTCTTGCTAAACATTTCAGCATAACTCATAATTACGCTAAAAATAAAAAAATTAAGATACGAAAAGGAAGAATTAATGGCATCCATTCCTCTCTGATAGTTATTAACTAAAAGCCATTTACCATAAATAAAAATCCCCTGTCTCTTTATTTAGAAAGAGACAGGGGGTTAATTTTATGTTTATTTTCCTAAGAAAGACTTTTTGAAGAAATCTAGCTGATAATCCAATGTAATTGGATCACTAAAATATGCTTCTTTTGCATCCATTTCAAATACATGTCTATTCTTTACTGCTGGAATGTTTTTGTATGTTTCCGTTTGTTGGAATGAGTTATCAGCTTCTGAACTCTTACTAAAGATAATATAGTCACCCGCATATTGTGGAAGAACTTCAGCTGAAATTGAACGGTACCCTTCCTTCAATGCATCTTGTTTCACTTTTTCAGGCATCTTTAGCCCCATTCCTTGATAAAGGACCTCTGTACCGCGTGCCCAATTATCACCAAAAACATAAAGCTCTTTATTTGCTGATTCAATTACAGAAACGGTTGCATCTTCACCGATTTTTGCTTTCACATCTTTACCTGCTTGCTGGGCTCTTTTCTTGAAGTCATCCACCCATTTTTGGGCTTCGTCTTCTTTTCCAACAAGTTTTCCAATCTCAATCTGTTGTTCCAAGTAATCAAGCTTACCCCATGTATATGTAACAGTAGGAGCAATATCTTTTAGTTTATCGATATTTTTTGTAGTAGATAAACCAACAATAAGATCAGGGTTAAGTTCAATAATTTTTTCTAAATCATCTTCAGAAACGACCTCTGCATCTTTTAAATACTTATTATAGCGAGGATTATCTTTAGCCCAGCTATCCACTCCAACAATGTTAACATCAAGGCTAGCTAGGTTACCTGCAAAACTAGAAAGAACCACAACGCGTTTCGGGTTTTTCGGTACTTTTACAGATCCGCTTTCTGACTGGTATGTAACCATTTCTTCTTTATTATCACTTGAAGTTGAGTTCTTATCTTTATCAGTGTTTCCGCTGCTGCATGCACTTATTAGTAACACAAAAACAAGGGAAAGTGGAACTAACCATTTTTTCATATTAATTTCTCCTTTAAAAGAATATAGAGGTTAGTTTATGAACGATTATCGTAATTATCCGCCTATGTACACAAAAACAATTAAACGATAATGATTATCATTACTAACTATATTTTTAATATAATGTCGATTTATGTAGTTGTCAATCTATATTTAAATCGTTTACAGCATACGCTTTGACTGTTTTTGAAATTAACACTAAAACAGGAGAAACAAAGAGTGTATTCATACGATTACAAGAGGAAATATGAAGCTACTTTCAATTTTTTTAATTTCAGTAAAAGGAAGGTTATTTGGGGGAAATACTATACTAATGGAAAATATTTTATAATATCAGCAAGAAATCTCTTTATGTAAAGATAGAGAGTTTTCTTCTTTCTATATCAATTTCTTTCAACAAGGAGATCAGAAATGGAAAAATATAAGCAGCACTTTTTGAAAAATATACGGAAACAGCTAAAAGATTGGGAAGTTGTTTCTTTCATTTCTCATGAAGAGCTTTACAGATTTCTTCATTCTATGGCAGAAACAGCTGCAACAATAGGCGGGGAGAAAATCGGAACAAAGGCAACAGAGCTAATGAATGGGCTAGAAGATATAGATAAAGAAGAGTGGAGACTGGAGAGTGTAGAGCGCTATATATTTGATGTAATCCAGCTTTGCTACGTATATGATCATCAAGAATTACTCGGCTTTCCGAAAAGGATTAATGAACAACAAAAAGAGAGTGCTGTCATCTTATTAATTGATGATGACACATCTTTTTTAATGTATATGAAAGAAAAATTAGAAGAGGAAGCTGATTGGTATGTCATTGTAGTAGCAAATCCTCAAAAAGCTGCCTCTGCTCTTTACGATATGAAACCAGATTGCGTGATTATTGATATTCATATGAAGGAGAAAAATGGACTTGAGTTGCTTGAGTTTCTAAATGGAAAGCTTAAACAACAATTCATTCCAACTGTGATAGTAAGTGTTGATGGGGGAAAAGAAACACGCATTAATAGTTACCAAAAAGGTGCAGATGACTTTATTCAGAAACCGTTTGATATAACAGAGTTTATTGTTCGTATTCAAAGGCAATTAGACAGAAAAAAGCAAATTCATGATCTGTTACTTCTTGATGAGTTGACACATGTATATAATCGCAAATATTTAAATCAAGCTTATGAACATCTGCAAAATGAAAGGAATCGTTCTAGAGAACCATACTGTTTAGCTGTTTTAGATATTGATCATTTCAAGAAAATTAATGATACACATGGTCATCTTGTCGGAGATGAAATCTTAAAAGCGTTTGCTCGCTTTTTAAAAGAGAAAACACGTATGAATGACATTGTGGTTCGGTTTGGGGGAGAAGAATTCATCATTCTTTTTCCGAAAACAAATATTCAGGAAGGGTATGAGGTGATTGATCGCTTACGGGGGAAATTTAAAGAGTTATCATTTGAAGGAAAAGGGACATTTTTCTGCACATTTTCCTCAGGGATTGTAGAGGTAAACAATGTAAATACACTCGAATACTGGTTACAACTAGCAGATAATGCTCTTTATGAGGTAAAGAAAAAAGGTCGTAATCGGGTACAGAAGGCAGAGTCCTTATATAGTTTTTGGCCTCAAAAAGCATTGAAAGTAGCAGTAGTTGATGATGATCCAATTATTAGAACTATTATCAAAGGTATTTTAACAAAGCTTCCTCACCAGCAGACGGTTCTTGAAGTTAAAACATTTAAAGATGGAAAAGACTTTATGAATTCTAAATGGCATATAACAGAGGAGGATTCGTGTCTTGTGATTTTAGATGGAATTATGCCAAACGTAGATGGATTAGAAGTGCTAAAATGGCTGTATAGTCAAGAACAGCAAGGCCTTTATAAAGTAATTATGCTTACTTCACGAAACAGTAAGGAAGATGTGGCAAGAGCACTTCAACTTGGGGCAGATGATTATATGACAAAACCGTTCAACTTATTAGAGTTGGAAACAAGAGTAGGAAAATTAATGAGCAGAATGTTTTAGTGCTAGTAATGAAGAAAATAATGGGAGTTGATTGAAAAGAGCAGGTATGGCTGTTCTTTTTTTAATGCTGTATATTTGATTATTCTGAACTATTAGAATGGTATTGACAATTAATAAAGAGAACGATATAGTTATGAAAATTGAATTCTTATCCAGAGAGGTGGAGGGACTGGCCCTTTGAAACCTCAGCAACAGGTCAATTATAGACACTGTGCTAATTCCAGCGGGTGATTTAGCCTGATAGATAGGACCGTACGTTTTTATTTGTCAGTAACGCATCCAAAAAATTGGGTGCGTTTTTTTATTGGATTTTTAATTGAAATATGAAGGAGAATCAGCATGGGAGCTCAACCAAAACAGGAATTTCAAAGGAAAATGAAAGAAAGACATCTTGTAATGCTTTCACTTGGCGGAGTTATTGGAACAGGTCTTTTCCTAAGCTCTGGTTATACAATTCAACAGGCAGGCCCTTTTGGTACTATTCTTTCTTATCTCGTTGGTGCCGTTGTTGTCTATCTTGTAATGCTATGTTTAGGAGAACTTTCTGTCCACATGCCTGAAACAGGAGCATTCCATGCATATGCAGCCAAATACATCGGTCCAGGAACAGGATATGCTGTTGCATGGCTTTATTGGTTAACGTGGACGGTTGCACTCGGATCAGAGTTTACAGCAGCAGGGCTGCTTATGCAGCGTTGGTTTCCGTCTATTAATGTGTGGATATGGAGTGCATTATTTGCTATCTTAATTTTTGTTCTTAATGCTTTAACAGTCAAATTTTTTGCAGAATCAGAGTTTTGGTTTTCATCTATCAAAGTTTTAGCCATTGTATTTTTTATTATCCTAGGAGCGGGAGCGATGTTTGGTATCATTCCGCTTGAGCATTCAGAAGCTGCTCCATTTTTCTCTAATATAACGAGTGAAGGTCTTTTTCCAAATGGAGCATTAGCTATTGTAATGACGATGCTTGCAGTTAACTTTGCCTTTTCAGGAACAGAGCTTATTGGGGTTGCAGCTGGGGAAACAGTTGATCCAGAGAAAAGTATCCCAAAGGCTATTCGTACAACATTGTTCCGACTTATTATTTTCTTTGTTGGAACAATTGTTATTTTGGCAGCTCTCTTGTCAAGTTCAGAAGCAGGAGTTGTAGAAAGTCCATTTGTTGCCGTTCTTGCGAAAATAGGTATCCCATACGCAGCAGATATTATGAACTTCGTTATTCTAACAGCTATTCTATCAGCAGCAAACTCAGGGCTATATGCTTCATCTAGAATGCTCTGGTCACTTGCTAATCAAAAAACAATTTCACCCATCTTTGCAAAGTTAACAAAGAGAGGTGTTCCAATCTATGCTGTAATTTTGAGTATGGTTGGAGGGGTACTTGCTTTATTTTCAAGCATTATTGCTCCTGATACAGTATATATTGTTCTCGTCTCTATCTCAGGACTTGCCGTTGTTGTGGTTTGGATGAGCATTAGTCTTTCACAGCTTTTCTTCCGCCGTCGTTATATTCGAGAAGGAAACTCTGTTGAAGATTTAGCCTACAAAACACCACTTTATCCATTTGTCCCTATCGCATCATTTTTACTTTGTTTAGCATCATGTATTGGGATTGCTTTTGATCCAACACAGCGTATAGCCTTGTATTGCGGACTTCCATTTATTATTTTATGTTACATCGTATATTACACAACTCAACATTTTAAGAAGAAAAAGGAGCCTATTGAATATGCTAGTGGAGAGAAAAGATCCAGTTAAAAATATTCTAGAAGAATATCAAACTTTAATTGTAGACGGAGCACTTGCAACAGAACTAGAAGGATATGGCTGTGACCTTAATGATCCTCTCTGGTCTGCACGTGTTCTTATCGAAAATCCGGAACTTATATATAAAGTTCATAAGGAATACTTTCTTGCTGGAGCAGATTGTGCCATTACAGCAAGCTATCAAGCAACAATTGATGGCTTTAAACAGCGAGGAATTCAAGAAGAAGAGGGAATTAAGCTTATTAAAAAAACGGTAGAGCTTGCTAAGCAGGCACGTGATGATTTCTGGGATGAACACAAGAGCGATGGGAGGCCAAAACCTATTGTCGCAGCATCTGTTGGACCATATGGAGCATACCTTGCAGATGGTTCTGAATACGTTGGAAACTATGGGGTTGATGAAGAGACCCTTCGAGCTTTTCATGAACCAAGAATTAAAGCGCTGATTGAAGCAGGAGCAGATGTTCTTGCATTTGAAACCATTCCTTCTTTGCAGGAAGCAAAAGTCCTGTCTAGTCTTTTAGAAAATTTTCAATCTGCTTATGCTTGGCTCTCTTTCTCCCTGAAAAATGAGAAGGAGATTAGTGATGGAAGTGCGCTTAAGGGATGTGCAGAAGCCTTTAAGGAACATCCTCAGATTGCTGCAGTTGGCGTGAACTGTGCCGCTACAAATCTTGTTACAGAGGCTATTCGCACTCTTCATCACTACAGTGGTAAGCCTGTTATTGTTTATCCAAACTCAGGAGAGACGTATGATGCTGAGACAAAAACGTGGCATGGCTCTTCAACAGGAAAAGGATTTCATGAAGAAGCTAAAGACTGGTATGAAGCAGGAGCTCGTTTGATTGGAGGATGCTGTCGTACTTCTCCACAGCATATTAAAGAGCTTGCTCATACATTTAGAACTTGAAAAGGAGCGTTTCTAAGCTAGCTTAGAAACGTTTTTTCTATAAATTGATCTGCCTTTGGCTGTAGAGATTCATAAGAGGATGAGTTCCTTTTGTAATTACATCTCGTAGGACCTTTGCAAGTGCTCCACTATAGACAAGACCATTGTCTCCATATGCATAAAGAAAGAGGCAGTTTGGAAAATCATCATACTGTCCAATCATCGGTAATCCATCGTTTGTCCCTCTGTAGAAAGTACCAACATAATAGTCAGGTTTAACGTCAATAGATGGAAAAAGCTTATTAAATAGGAGAGTAAAAGAGTGAAAGAACTGCCATAAGAAAAAAGGAGGATAAAATATGAAATGGAGAGCTTTTATAGGTGGGATTGTTTCAGGTACCATAATGAGTGTTTTCTTAAAAGTAGTGGAAGAATTAACTCATCTTCGTGTTTATACATTGTTACTAAATGTAGATTATATTCCATTGTTAAAACGAGTAACATCAAATGAGCCCTTGGAGCTTATTCTTCACCTTATAGTAGCTGTTATTGTTTCTGCTGGTTGGTTTGTTATGCTTCAAAAGATCAATCTAACAAAGCAAAAGGGCAGAATAGCGACAATTATGATGGCAATGTGTATTGGTCTTCTTTTATATCCTTCTACAATTATGTCAGAAAGAACCCCCTCCCTTTCTTCTTTCTCTTCTCTAGGGTTTTGGCTTCTCGGCCATTTAGTATTTGGAATATTATTAAGTCTTTTTTATAAGCAAGATAAATAGTTTTACGCGCCTCCTCTAGAAAACCGTCATGTTCTTTTGGTTGAAGAATATATTGTACTGTGGACAAGTACGGAAGAGGTTTAGATAGGGGGCGTATATGTACGTTGAACGATTAAAATATGTAATTCAAAGCAGTGTTCGAAAAACATCTTTATACCAGAGGATTTTTTTTGTTCTTTGTGGAGCGATGCTTGTTGCCGTGTCTTTAGAGCTTTTCCTCGTGAGAAACAGCGTAATTGATGGGGGAATCGTTGGAGTAAGTCTTATTCTCTCTCATCTTTCATCTTTTGAAACAGGCCCTCTTCTCCTTTTATTAAACAGTCCTTTTCTTTTTGTGGGGTATCAATATATGGGAAGGCGATTTGTATTTCTGAGTATGCTTGCCATTTTTGCGTTATGGAGCGGAATGTTTTTGTTGAAACCATACCCAGTTCTTACAACAAACCCTTTTATTGTAATTGGCGTAGGAGGGACAATTTTAGGACTTGGAATAGGATTGATTATTCGCTATGGAGGAGCTTTAGATGGGACGGAGATTTTAGCTATTTTATTAAGTAAGAGAACAAGATTCTCTATCGGTCAATATGTGATGATCTTTAATTTTATTATCTTTGGAAGTTCTGTTTTTGTATTTGGAATGAGAGAAGCCTTTTACTCTCTTGTTACGTACCTTATTGCCTATAATATTATTGACTTGTCCGTCCAAGATCAATAGCTTAGAGCCATATCAATCTCTTGATATGGCTCCTTTGATTAAAGCTGTAAATAAGAAAGAGTAAGGGAAGTCAGCATTTTTGACGCAATAAGCATTGATTTCTCATCAATATCAAATTTAGGATGATGGTGAGGGTAATTTGCTTTTTTCCTCTCATTGCCTGCACCAGTAAAAAAGTATGCACCTGGTACCTTTTGAAGATAATAAGCGAAATCTTCTCCACCCATATTTGGTAAAACCTCTTTAGTGTTGGAAGGCCCAACGATAAGTGAGGCATGTTCTGCAACTAAATTTGCTTCATAAGAATGATTGATTACAGCAGGATACCCTTTTTGATATGTAAAATCGTAGGAAGCTCCACCTTGTTGGCAAATACCTTCTGTGATTTTTTCCATCTCTTGTTGAATAAAACGTTGTACTTCTCCATCAAAGGTTCGAACCGTTCCTCTGATGGTGGCTTTTTGCGGAATAACATTAAAAGCATCACCAGCTTGGAAAGAGGATACAGTTAAGACAGCGGGCTTTAAAGGATCAACGCGTCTGCTTACAATGTGCTGGAGGGCTTGAACGAGTGAAGTTCCGATTGCAATTGGATCAACTGTATCATGAGGTGAAGCCCCATGGCCCCCCTTCCCATTAATTGTAATATCAAATCGGTCCGCAGCTGCCATAAATTCTCCACTACGGTATCCAATCTCCCCAATTGGGATAGGCGTCCAAAGGTGTGTGCCAAAAATAACATCTACACCATCAAGACATCCATCTTCAATCATTGGCTTTGCTCCACCAGGCGTTATTTCCTCCGCGAATTGATGGATAAATACGACGTTTCCACAGAGCTTATCCCTCATTTCAGAGAGAACCTTAGCAACGCCAAGGAGTGTTGCGGTATGAGCATCATGTCCACATGCATGCATAACTCCTGGATTTTTAGATTTATATGGCACATCTTTTTCATCTTGGATCGGAAGAGCATCAAAATCAGCACGTAAAGCAACTGTTTTTCCTTGAGTACCGCCTTTTAGAAGGCCAACAACTCCATTTCCTCCAACCCCTGTTTTCACATCTAACCCTAATGACTTTAAATAATCTGCGATTTTAGCAGGAGTTTGTACTTCCTGAAATGAGAGTTCAGGATATTGATGAAAATAGCGGCGCAATTCTACTATTTCAGGGTAAATATCTTCTAAACGGGCTAACTGTTCTTTCATAACCTTTATCCCTCCGATATCGTTTCTTTATCCTTATTTTCTTATCAAACTTTACATTCTTGTATTTGAAATAGCATCCCTTACTTTCTCTAAGGACACCTCCGCTTTCTGTTTATTTAGCATCATAATATTCGCATAAAGAGCATCAATAAGGCTCAATTGACCAATCCTAGAAGCAAGTGCTTCAGAACGATATTCTGTTTCTTCAGAACTTGTATAAAGCGCTACATTTACGCCTTGACTTAAAGGAGATTTTGGAAAGCTTGTAATACCAATTGTTTTAACTCCATTCTTTTTAGCAACATCTAAAATTTCCATGATCTCTTTATTAGAGCCTGAGTGGGAGATGAAGACAGCCGCATCTTTTTCAGTGAGCTGTGAAGCAGACATGCGTTGAAAATGTGAATCAATAAAAGCAAAGGAATCGATACCTGAACGGATGAATTTGTGATAAGCATCCATTGCAATGACGCTGGATCCTCCTATTCCAAAGAAATGAATGCGGCGTGCTTGAAGCAGAAATTGTACCGCTTTTTGAATAGATGATTGCTCTAATATTTCAAGTGTATTTTCAAGTGTTCGGATGTTTGAATGAAAAATTTTTTGAGAGACTGTTTTTTCATCATCGTCCTCTAAAATTTTTTCATTAATTTGTTGAACAGGACTCATTGTTTCAGAAGCAAGTGAAATTTTCATTGCTTGATAGCCTTTGAAACCAATTCGTTTGCAAAACCGAAATACTGTTGCATCTGCTACACGCAAATCTTCTGCAACCTCATTAATCGTCCCATGAATAATTTTCTCAGGATGATTTAAGATATAATTAGCAATTTTCTTTTCTTTTTCACTAAATCGAGCAAAATGGGAGCGTATTTTACCTAAACAGTTTTGTACCATATCATAAATCACTTCCTCTACGTTCACTAGCGTTTAATATTTATTTTACAACGAGAAAACAAAACTTGTAAACGATTGCAACAAGAAATTTTTTTTCGTATAATAGATAAGGACATAAAAATTTTTTTCAAAAGAGAGGTTTTACAATGGAAATCGGCATCGTTGGACTAGGGAAAATGGGCTTTAATTTAGCTCTAAATTTATTAGATCATAAACATGAAGTGGTAGCTTTTGATGTTGCAAAAGAGTCTGTTCAAAACATTGAGAAAGAAGGAGCTAAAGGAGCTTACTCAATAGAAGAACTTGTTTCAAAACTTCCTGAACGCAAAGTTGTATGGGTAATGGTTCCAGCAGGAGAAATTACGGAAGGTGTAATTACCGAGCTTGAGAGCCTGCTAGGGAAAGATGACATTATTATTGACGGTGGAAATGCAAACTATAAAGAATCATTAGCGCGTTCAGCTCGTCTTGCTGAGAAAGGCATCCATTTCTTAGATGTTGGTACAAGTGGAGGAACAGATGGAGCTCGTAACGGTGCTTGTACAATGGTTGGTGGAAATAAAGAGGCATTTAGTTATGTAGAAGAGATTTTCAAAGATATTTGTGTTGAGAAAGGATACTTATACACAGGTGAAAGCGGAAGTGGTCACTTCTTGAAAATGGTTCATAACGGAATTGAATATGGTATGATGCAGGCAATGGCAGAAGGATTCGATGTATTAGAAAAAAGTCCATATGACTACGATTATAAAGAGGTTGCTCGCGTTTGGAATAACGGCTCTGTTATTCGCTCATGGCTTATGGAACTTATCGAAAATGCATTTTCGAAAGATCCAAAGTTAGAAGGCTTAAAAGGAATTATGCACTCTTCAGGAGAAGGAAAATGGACTGTAGAAACAGCTCTTGATTATCAAGTAGCGACACCTGTTATTGCTCTTTCTCTTATGATGCGCTACCGTTCATTAGAAGACGACACATTCTCTGGTAAAGTCGTAGCTGCACTTCGTAATGAATTTGGTGGGCACAGTGTTGTTAATAAATAAACAAGCGTAGAGGAGAAACATAAAGGAGGAAGAAACATGGGAGAAAAATATGTACTAGGGGTCGATATTGGTACAACAAGTACGAAAGCTGTTTTGTTTTCACCGGTAGGCAAAGTCATTGAAAAGCATGGGGTTGAGTATCCACTGTTTTCTCCAACTCCAGCAACAGCAGAGCAAGATCCAGAAGTGATTTTTGCAGCTGTTATTGAAAGCATTAAAGAAACAGTAGCGAAAAGCAACGTTAATGCTGAAGATATTGTATGCGTGTCATTTAGTTCCGCTATGCACAGTATTGTAGCTGTGGATAAAAAGGGAGAACCCCTTACTAAATGTATCACATGGGCAGATAACAGAAGTGCACATTGGGCTCAAAAAATCATGGATGAATATAATGGCCACGAAATTTATTTGCGCACAGGGACACCTGTTCATCCAATGGCTCCATTGTCAAAATTGCTGTGGTTAAAAGAAGAGCATAACGAGCTATTTTCTGCTGTGCATAAGTTTGTATCAATTAAAGAATATGTTTTCTACAAGCTTTTCCATGAATATGTTGTGGACTATTCTATTGCTTCTGCAACGGGAATGTTTAACTTGCGAAATCTTGATTGGGATGAGGAAGCTCTTGAAGTTGCAGGAGTGACAAAAGATCATCTTTCCAAACCTGTTTCAACAACGCATTCTTTAACAGGCTTGGATGAAAAGTTTGCACAGGAAACAGGTCTTCTTGCTTCAACTCCATTTGTTGTTGGTGCAAGTGACGGCGTTTTATCAAACTTAGGGGTAGATGCAATCGACCCAGGTGTTGTAGCTGTTACAATTGGGACAAGCGGAGCCATTCGTGCTGTAACAAATAAGCCTGTAACAGATCCGAAAGGCCGTATTTTTTGCTATGCGCTAACAGATGATCACTGGGTAATCGGGGGACCTGTGAATAACGGAGGCATGATTTTCAGATGGGTTCGCGACCAGCTTGGAGAGCAAGAAATTCAAAAAGCAAAAGAGCTTGGTGAAAATTCATA
>Ga0209463_1001302_pt1 | contig 15523 bp, 12 predicted proteins | sample AgamicMgSfrz_FD_187169 | JGI IMG/M metagenome (GOLD analysis project Ga0209463, IMG submission 187169) | Agave microbial communities from Guanajuato, Mexico - Mg.Sf.rz (SPAdes) (version 2) | ecosystem: Host-associated > Plants > Phyllosphere > Phylloplane/Leaf | place: Guanajuato, Mexico... | reverse complement strand
GATGTGGCGGTACCCTATCGCTATCTACCTAAAGTTTTATAGTACCCCAGGACGAAATTTTTTGTTAACTTGAAACAAAAAACGCTTTTTTTCGTTTTGGGGTAGTTCTGAATTCTTAAATTGATGGGTATGGCGTGCTACCCCAAAAACAGATAAAAGATACAGTCACTAGAAACATAGGAGAGTGTTTCACCACCTATTATAAACCATATATTTACATTTTTGTGTTGTAATTTAAAAATATGTAAAGATTCATCATTTTGTTTTTGAATTTTCTTTTTATTTAAGTTATACTAAACTACAAAGAAACAAATCCCCTTTAGGCCGTCAATAATTATGCTAACAACACACACCAAAAAAACCAATTCCCGTGTAATGGAATTGGTTTTTTTGGTGCAATTCAGTCAATACAGCAACTTGAACCCACATTTTCAAATGTAGTCTTATTAATCTTACCATAATTTTAGAATTCATAAACATCAAAAAACTAAATCACTAGTAAGATGCGCGAATCCGCTGCTTTTCATCAAGAAATCTGGAGTATAACAACAATTAAGTTCATACTAGCATGAACAACAACTGATACTAGTAACCTATTAGTACGCACATATACTAAAGCCAGTATAACTCCAATTAAAAAATATCCAAATATAAATGGAAAATCAAAATGCATGATAGAAAAGAACAATGCGCTTATTAGTATGCTCCAAGTTTGCTTAAACTTAGAACTTAAAATGTTTATGGCCGCATAACGAAAAACAAACTCTTCTACTAACGGTGCAAGAAGAACAATTGAAATAAGTGCCACAGGAGATATTGCTACAGCAGCGACTGTACTAGACGTATTTGCTGATTGCGTAGTTAGCTGAAATACACTCTTATCTAACACACTACCAACCATCTGCGCAAGAAATACGAATATGATCCCAACTAAAATCCATATGAATGAATTTCTTGATAATTTAATCGATAACTTTGGATCATTTATTAACTCTTTACTATATATAAGAAAAATGATTATCAGCATAAGTGAAAACCCAATTAGTTCCCAATGAACAAGAAGTTTTTGAATTGCTTGCTGTTGGTTTCCCTGAATATCATACCAACCTGTCTGTTCTAGCAATTGTACCCACAAATTGTGTCATATAAAGAAATTATTTTTTCTTTAACGAGATAACTATTTTGTTTAGTTTTCTAACAAGCTTCTTGGGGTGTCATCATATCAAAAAAGAAATTATACATTAAAGCTGAATTTGGACATAAATTAACCAGTTCCCTATACGTTAAGGAACTGGTTTTTTAGTTTAATTTTTCTTATCAATTGGTTTATATTATCTGGTTTTTGTCTATTCCTTTGAAAAGGAGGATAAGGGGTTGATCAAATGCCGAGTGAAACCCTCAGCGGATGGGCATAAAAAGCCTAAAAGAGAACCTACATTGTCTATTCCTTTTGTCAAAAATCACTCATTTAAATAATTAGGGATGCATTATTTTTATTTAATAACTCTTAACTAATTTTCTTGAAGTACGAGTTCATCCTTATACCACTTAGCTTGAGTATTAAATAATTCTGCATATTCACCTTTTAAATTTAATAATTCATTATGTGTTCCTTTTTCAATAAGTTTTCCATCTTTTAGTACTAAGACTAAATCAGCATTTACACAACTTCCTAAGCGATGCGTGACAAAAATTGCAGTTTTCCCTTCAGATATTTCATAAAATTTATCAATAACTTTTGCTTCACTAAGAGGATCTAAAGCTGCAGTAGGTTCATCCATAATGATAATCTCGCTTTCTTTATACATAGCCCTACTTAATGCTATTTTTTGCCACTCTCCTCCCGAAAGTTCTTTTCCATATAAAGTTGATCCAATTAAAGAATCGTATTCTATTTTATGTTTTTGTAATATAGAGTTAGCATTTGATAAATGAATAACTTCTTGTAATTTATTTAGTTCTGTATTTTGTATATTCGTAAAACAAATGTTTTCTAAGAAAGACATTTCATATTTATGGAAATCTTGAAATATTGCACTAACCGTTTTTAATCTTGCTTCATTGGTGACTGGCATATCATTATATAAAACTTCCCCCTCTGAAACATCGTATAGTCCTGTTAAACATTTAATTAATGTACTTTTTCCAGCACCATTTCTTCCAACTATAGCCACTTTACTCCCTGGTTTAATTTCAAAAGAAATATCATTAATCACATAAAAATCTTGATGAGGATACTTGAAAGAAATATTGTTTACACTAATTTTAATATCTTTATATACATTAGAATTTTGATCTATATTATATTTTTTACTTTGCATTTCAAAATTCTTTTCTTTGAACTTAAAATACTCTGATATAAAAAGGGACTCACTATAGACACCGCTAACACCTGTTACTAATTGATTTGTAACACCTACTGATGTATTAAACATTTGTGTTAAAGCAACAAATTGCCCGATGTTAATTTTTTTATATATAACGTAAAAAATAAGCATACCAATAAATAAAGTATTACAAGTGAGTTGAAATACTGTCGATCCATACAGCCTATAATTTGATTTTTTTTCAAGTTTATACTGCTCGTTTGCACATTCCCAATAAATTTTTTTCCATTCTTTTATAAGATGTCTACCATGATTGAAAATTTTGATTTCTTTTTGCACTTCTTTTGTCTTAAATAATCGTTCTAGGTACTCTAATTTACGTATTTTTTGGATTTGCTGAAGAAATTGGTTATAACCTTTTTTGGCTACGTTTGTATTTACTGCAATTAATAATATTATAATTCCTAACATACATAAAACAAGAATCCAATGAAAATAAAGTAGCGATATCAAAAAACCTATAATTGTTACGCTAGACTGTACAACTTGTAATAAATTTCTAATCAGTTCACAACTCCGTTTTCCCATATGTAAAGTGGATTTCATCAATGTATTATAATTCTCAGAATCATCAAAGAAAATTAAGGATAGATTAATTATCTTTTCAAAGTTGATATTATTAAAGTAATATTCAACTTGCTGTAACATGCGATAATTATATATTTTTTCAAAATGAAAAATCGTTTTTTCAAGAAAAAAATACATGAGTTGTATACCTAAATATATAAATGGTTCTATAGGAAATTTTTCACCTTGAATACTATTAACTACGGAGTTGATTAAATTTTGCGAAATATAAATGTAAATTACTGGAGAAATACCTGCAAAAATTGTAAAAGATACTATAATGAATAAATATAGAGGGGCAATTTTATAAATGATTTTCACTATTTCTTTACAAATGAAAACTATTCTTGAAAATTTTTTGTAGGTTTTTAGAAACATTTTAATTCCCCCGTATTTCAAATCTTTATGTTTTAGCTATATCATTTATTTGGTTTATAATGGTTAATTTTATTTATATAAAACTACTTCCCTATCAATAATAATTGATAGGGAAGTGAACAATTAGCAACATCCTACATAAACATCTTTATTTCCATCATCACACACATACTTTTTCCACTTTAACTGTCTTCCGTTACCACAATCACCAGCACAAAACTCGAAAAGATATTGACATGGCGCCATCTTTTTCACCTCCTTTCATAATTAAGTTGGTTACTTTCTGCAAACTACTGAATTATAAAACTACCAAGTATATTTTTCCTTGTAATCCATGTTTACATTACACTTACCAGTACAATCTATGGAAGTAAACTATTAACAACATCCTACATAAACATCTTTATTTCCATTATCACACGCATACTTTTTCCACTTTAACTGTTTTCCATTACCACAATCACCAGCACAAAACTCGAAAAGGTATTGACATGGCGCCATCTTTTTCACCTCCTTTCATAATTAAGTTTGTTATTTTCTGTAAAATAACAAACTATAAAAATACTAAGTATATTTTCCCTTATAATTAATGTTTAATTTGCACTTCCCGTTACAATCTATGGAAATAACCATTAACAACATCCTACATAAACATCTTTATTTCCATCATCACACACATACTTTTTCCACTTTAACTGTCTTCCATTACCACAATCACCAGCACAAAACTCGAAAAGATATTGACATGGCGCCATCTTTTTCACCTCCTTTCATAATTAAGTTGGTCATTTTCTGAAAAATACTGAATTATAAAACTATTAAATATATTTTTTCTTGTAATCAATGTTTACATTACACATATTATTACAATCTATTTTTTATACAATTCTCTGTCCTTCTCTTCTGTTTGAATAACATCAATAAAAAGTGGATATGTAAAAATCTTTTGATTATTGCTATAGACCACATATTCGTATTTGCCACTCTCCATAACTGGAAATCTTATTTCTATTACGCCATCAATACCAGGAGCCATTCTGTTATCTCGAAGATTTTTTAATTTTGGTAGTTGACCACTATAAACAATTTCCTCGTTAGAATTATATACAAGGATTTTGTTGTTAATTTCCTCCAATTCATCTGCTTCAGAAAATTGAAATTTGAATAAAACTGATGTAATAACAGAGGCCGGAAGTATAGGAACAGTAATTTTATTTAGGATATTATAAGCAGTATGCTTTTTTTCTTTTGGATCAAACATTATATTTTCTGCTATTAAAATTTGACATGAAATATTATTCTTCATACTTTTCTCTCCTTATTTATACAAATTAACGAAAAGTAAGCGCTATCATTTTTGAGTAAATTTTTACTATATTTCTGATAATTTATATATTCATACTTTTTAAAATAACCTATACTACTTTCCACATCTGTACTATTGATTACCATATGATTTCTCCAGTGCTTAACTTTTCTTTTGTATAGCCAAATCGGTGCTGTTAATATAACAACATATTTTTCATCCATTGTTTCTAGAAGTTTATCGATATTCTTAAAATAATAATTATCATAGCTCAGAAAAAGAATATGATATTCCTCCATCTCTGCTATGTGCAAACTATCAACTAAATTATCTATTTCATATTTTTCTTGCACATGTATCCGTTTGTTATAATAATGTGCATAAACAATAAGTATACATGCTATTAAACCACTAATTACTAACATCAGATTTATAGCCATAGTTTAATCTTTCCCTATCATAATTTTTTAAAGATATGAGATTGTACAATAGCACAGTATATACACTAAGTAGCCCTAAGAATAAACTTATTTCTAATGTTCGAAAAGAGAAAGGTAACAATAATTTTATTATTAATAATATTACGATGATTGAATTTCTTGCAATTGGAGACTTATTCATAAACTGCATCTTACCAAAACAGCTACAACTTGTTTTCTCTAGCTTATATAAATGTTTTTTTCTGATAATTAACAATATAAAACCAATCATTAAAGCAATAGTACCTATTTCCTTATATGGATAATATATATTTAATACAAACGTGATAAAAATGCACAATTCTAAAATTAGTACCATATAACTAAAAAATAGTATAGATTTTAATGGTAAAATATTATATAAAATTAAATCACATTTTAAACCATGAATAGAATAACTTTTCATGTAGAAAGATGCAAAAAATATAAATGCTATACTTAAGTCGATACACGACGATAGAATATTAATTTGACTCACCTTCTAGGATAGAAAGAAGTTCAACTGCATTTTCTATATCATCAATTACTCTCATAGCAGTTATCCTGTTATTTTCATCTATTAGACAAAAACTTGGCGTTTCCTGAAAGCCACCTTCATCAATCAATTCATCACCAAAGGAGATTATATTAAATTCAAACCCAAAGTAATCTTTTATCTCATCAATATCTTCAATAGATCCATCAGTTACTAATACAAACTCTCCTTTATATGAATTTGCTATCTCTGATATTTTCGGGAGTAAATCAATACATTTCATACAGCTTAAAGAAATTGCCCCTAGTAGCCAAGGACTCTTATTTGAAATATTCATTAAATTTTCAGGTAATATTTTACCCACTGTTAAATAATTTGTATTAGATTGAGGTGGCACTCTATGTTTTTGAAACATTTCTTTAAACCCTTTTATCATTCTGGAGTCCTCCTTAATATTCTATAATACATTTAAATTTAGTTATAATATCTTCAAACATATTATCTTGATAGCCTATTTCTGCATATAATACTTGTCCTAGTTCATTGACAAAATACGTTCTAGGGACACCATTAACTTTAAACTCTTTCTTCATCTTATCTTTATTACATAAAGATACTAAAGCTCTACCTTCAAATGTGGATTTGATATATTCAAAGTTTTCTGGGCTTGTATCGATTAAAATAAGAACATTTAATGATGAATCTTTAGTTAAAAATTTATCGAGCGCTTCCATGGAAGGTAAGCATCCTTCACATGACGTACTATAAAATAGAATTAAGAGATGTTTTTTCAAAATATCATGTAATTTGCACGTATTCATTGTATCTATATAAACGTTTTCTATATATTCTCCTACATCTAAACTTTTAGGAAACCTAAAAAATTTCCTATGCCCTTCTAGAATTGAATCCATAGTATCCTCCTTGTTTTTTATTTTTCATACAATTATTAAGCCCTTAAATTTCTGCTCTTTTCTACAATAATCCTTAAAATTTTTATCATATCTAACTAAGAAAAACTTTAACATATATTTCTTTTAATTGGAATATTTGTAAATTTTATAAAGATTTTATGGAATATTCAGGGAATTGATCTATTTTTAAAGCTATACATTTTTAATAGCTGATACTGAATATCTTCTGGTTAATTCTGTTTTTACTAAGAAAAACAATTCAAATAATAATTTCCAAATAATAACACAAAAAAAGAATGCCTTTCTATTTAAAGAAAATGGCATTCTTTTTTAATTTTTGCTAAGAATATAAATCTATCATCTATTATTTTCTCAAGATATATCTCATTACAAAAATACTATATAATAGATCAAAATCATACTCGCATAATATGAATCATCAATACAATAAAATTCATCATAGCATGTACTATATAAGAAACTAATAATTGTTTTGATTGTATATATACAAAGGCCAATACACAACCAATAAAAAAATAACCAAATATAAATGCGAAGTCAAAATGCATTATTGCAAAAAACAATGCACTGATTACAATACTCCCTACTTCTTTAAATTTCTTCATTAAAATATTCATAGTAGTATATCGGAATACCAGTTCCTCTACCAATGGGGCAAGAATTACAATTGATATAATTGCAATAGGTGAAATTGATGCAGCTGCAACTGTACTAGATGTGTTTTCTGATTGCGTAGAAATTTGGAATAAACTTTTATCTAAAAAACTACCAATTATCTGTGCAAGGAAAACTAAAACAATTCCAACTAGAATCCATCCACATGAGGTTTTTGATAATTTAATTGACAGTATATATTTATAAATCTGTTTTTCCTTATATATAACAAAAATGATAATTAATATAAGTAGAAACCCAATTAGCTCCCAATGTACCAAAATCTGTTGAATCGCTTGTTCTTGATTCCTATGAATATCATACCAACCTGTCTTAGCTAATAACTGCACACCTATTATTCCTACAAATTGATTCATAATAAAATAAATAAGAATGACATAGGCCGATTTATGTATATTAGTAGTATTCATATTATTATATTCATCACCCTTCTTCTTTAGGTGTTTACCATCATCTGGAAATCACATTCCGGATTTGTAAAATTATAAAAACATAAAAACATCATATTTTTTATTACACTACGGAAAGGTTTCTTTACGCTAAAGTAATTCTTTCCTTCATAGGAATTATCTCACAATCTACTTTTACTAATTTTCTACTAACAAATATTCATTATCCAAACAAAAACAAAACTTCTTTAAATTTTATAAAGGGTTGTGCTTTACATCCACAACCCTCGCTTTTCTCTTAATCCACAGGCACTTCTTCTTGACCATGTGGAATTTGTGCAATTGGTGTTACAATTTGTGCATATTTGTTTACCTGCACTTTAAATTGCCGTGGTTCTAAAAAGTTTATCTGTTGAATTAAAACTTCAATATGAAACGTATCTACTTTTTTCCCACGTTCAATTTTGGTAATTCTTGCATTGTAAAACTTATCCCCATTTAGGAAATATCGTTGAACAGCTTCTGTAGCAAGCATACGTTCATTACTTGTCATTTTCATTGGTTCAATACCAAATCCATCCTTTGTAAACAAATACGGGACATCATAACTACTATTAGAAATTTTTCGTAGTAAATCCTCTACAGTTTTTGTCTTTGCGATATATTCCTCTTCTTTTGTATCAAATCCCTTTGGCTTATCTCCAAGCATCTCAATTTCATCTTGATTTACTTGCTCTTCCTCTTGTACTTGAGATTTCATCATGTAACGATGAATAGTATTATAGGTAGCAACACCTACCACTAGTACAATCATTCCTAATATGACCAAGTACTTACGAGGCATATTGGATAAAATGTTGATTATTTTTTTCATCTACTCTCATCCCTTATCAGTCTATAACATTACGGATTTGCGTCATATGTTGTCCTCTTGCCGTATAGTTTAGACCTGTAATTTGTACACCCTTATTATCACCAATATGAATCATTTTCTGATCTCCTAAATAAATAGATACATGGTTAGGATTTTCATAGAAAATTAAATCTCCTGGTTGTGCACGACCGATATCTGGCACCTGTTTTCCTTGTCCAATTTGAGCACCTGTCCAATCTCCTAGCTGGACACCTATACTGGTTTTAAACACATACTGTGTAAATCCAGAACAATCTGCACTACCTGCAGCTGGATTTCTACCACCGGATACATAGCTCACTTTCCCTTGCCCAAGCCATTTTTTTGCTTCTTCTAATACCTTTTGTCGTTTAGCATTTGTCATTGTAGGAGCACCACCTGATGATAACCCTGGATCATCATTTTTCTTAAAGAATTTCATTGGATCCGTTGGCTGGTCATTAATACGAATTTGGAAATCTAAATGGACAGCGTATCCAAACATATTAAGAACACCACCAACATAGTTAGACCCCCCCATTTCTCCAATAATCTGTCCTTTTGTTACCATAGTTCCTGGTGCAACTAGGATTTTACTTAAATGTAAGTAACGGGATACAATGCCATTTCCATGGTCAACATAGACTCCTAAACCACCGTTGTTTACATTTCCTGTTTTATCCGTAACCATACCAGCTTCCATCGACCATACGGGGTCTCCTGGTTTTCCGGCGGTCATGGCCCCAATATCTACAGCATTATGCGGTTTGCTAGCATGAATTTCATCAAATGTACCTGTAATACGCCCTGATTTCGTTGGCCATTTCCAACCTTTATCAGAAATCCATTCACCAGATACATCCGCCACGCAGCCTAAATCTTTGTAATATTTCAAAACTTTAGAAACGTACGTGTAATCCCCATAGCACGCATTAACCTTTGTCCTGAAGTTATTCGGATCGGAGCAACCATCTGGATTTAAATGATTCTTACTTCTTGAGAATTCAATGGCTGTTTCTTCTGAATAGCCACCCTTTGCTAAAGCATAACTAATAAAACCTTCACCAAAATTGTAAGACTGCAAGGCGAGAGCAATGTCACCATTCGCTTTTCCTAGTACATCTTTAAATTCCCGTACACCTGCTTCTATAGAAATATTGGGATCTTTAATACACCCTACACGAGCATTTCCTTTTACACCTATACAAGATGAACTCATATCTCCATACTGCCCTTCCGATGCTTGCATTGGGTCATTTCCCGCTCCAGCTGACTCCTGCATCATTTGGGCCGCGAGAATACCAACATATTGAGCAACCCCATGTTTTTCCGCCATCTCTTTAATTTTAGGAAGGTAACCTGTTACCTTTTCATTGATATTGACAGGTTCTCCACCTGGACTCACAGCACCTACACACATACCACCAATATATCCACCAGTAGTAGGAGCAAGATGTCCATACATTCCTTCTAACATCCCGGCTTCTAATATCTCACGAGCCCGCTCTTTTTGACTTTTACTAAACTTTGCGAGTTCCATGGCTTTCTCTAGCCCATGAGAAGATGTTGTCACTTTTTTACTTCCACTCGCATTAATCTCATCTATTTTTTTCTTAAAATCTGTATCTCCTAATATCTTTTTTACATCTGGTCCAGAATAACTTTCAGACTTGGTTTTTTGCATCTCCTTTTTCTTTTTTTCGCAAGGACCATTCGGTCCTGCCTCGCATACCTCTTTTTCCGTATATTCTTCATATTGGATATCCAAGAAATATGATATAGCATCATGCGGATCTTTACCAGTTAAATCATTATCATATCGTGCCATGTCAAAGGCGATAATCTCTTTCCAATCCACATTCAGAGCCATTGAGACTTCCATATATTTTTTTACTTGTTCCTCTGTCTTACCTTCATCATCGGTAAAAGGTACAAAAGAGACTAAAATCACACACACAGCAATAATTACTCCCATAATCAAAGCGGCAGGTACTCCAACCGCTGCTATAACGGCACCCACAATTTTTAGTATACCTGCTTTTAGCATTTTGGCAGCAGCTTTCGCTGCTGCCTTTCCTGCTTTCCCTGCCAATTTTGCCATCTTCCCGCGCGCTTGCATCCCTTTTTTCTTAATAAAGTGGGAAGCTACATCTTTTAAAGGGTTACTTTTTTTCTGTTCATTTGGATCGTTAGGATTTTGACTCATAGACTTATCACACCATATTTTCCATTTTGAGAATTTCTTCCTCTTCGCTGTGCTAAGCGAGGGTTTGGCGCAAATGGAATCAGATTTTGTGGGTCATGTTCTGATAAATTCAGGTACGTCTCTGTACGAACAACTTTGTCCTGTGTATGTGTTACTAGGATTTCTTCTCTTGGCTTAATACTACTGTCCTTCACTTCACAAGCTCTTTCAATCCTTTGGTTTGCTTGTAAGCGCGTATCTCCTTTTCCGAATGGCGAAATACGTGACAGTGTACCGTCCGTTGTTGTCGCAACCATATAACTACGATCTCTTTCTACGACCATTTGTACATTCTTATAACCACCTTGGTCTAAATCAGACATATAGAAGTGACCATTGTCCACCTTGTGATTTACCGTAAGTGGCGGTTCATTAAATACTGATTTCTGGTGTAACGACCTTTGATTTTGGTTTCCTACTAATTGATTTGGGTTAACATTGATAGAACGATTGATACTAATTTTCCCACCACTAGAATCTTGAACATACGCTGGTGTAGCTTTCATACCATTACGGTACTGCGTTAATTGTCCGTCCGAAATATTTAAATCTTGATATACGACTTGTCCCGAACGAATACTACTATCACCACTAGCGTAACGAGATACAACTTGCGTCACACCACTAGAATCTTTTGCTTCAATCCAGGATTTATCATTTGTCGTAACAAGACGTACTGCACCTTGAACAACCGATTGTTTTCCAGTAGCATCCGTTATTGTTGGTACCATTTTCTGAATCTCTTGAATTTCTTTTGCCTCTGTTTGAACAGCATTGTTATAAGGATTATGTTTACTTACCATACGTGCAGTCGCTTGATAAGCACCCGCACCACCAATCACACCTGCGGCGTAACTTAAGCCTTTTGTCACATTATAGTGACGCTCTGCTGCATTCCCTCCTAATGATGTATTAACAGCAGCATTAGTCCCACTTATCACTCTTTGTACTGCATTCCCTCCAGATTGTTGTACAGCACTCGCAGCACTATAGTATGCTTTTGATACCGTATCAATGCTATCCGCAAGCATAAGGTGTTTCGCACCTTCCATTACACTCATGCCAAGTTTTGTACTCTGCTGTGTCATACGTCCCACTGCAGATGTTGGGATAGACATTTTACCAGCACTTTGTGCAATATTTGCTACACTTGTTGATGCATCTGCATAAGAGCGTTCAATTTCCGCAACGGAAAGATCTCCTGCACGTGCTATACTCGCTTGCGTTTGTGTCGCCGCATATACAGCTTTATTGATTGCGCCACCTGTTGCAACACCATGTGAACGAACACCTTGAATCGCACTAGTAATTCCAGAACCTACTTGTTGACTCACCGTTCCAAGACTTGGATGGCTTTGTAATCCTTTCGTTAATTGCGAAGCAAAGGCATCTTTATTAATATAAGATTGATTATGTAGACTCTTACCACTCGTATCTTTCGCCTGTACGGGCATCGCTCCCGCTTGTACTGCCGCTTGTTGTGCGACTGCTTTAAATTCATTTCCTTTTTCATTCAGGTGCGACCGCCAAGCTTGCTCTTTTTGTGGTTGAGACATAGTTGGAGACAACTTTTTCATAAAGCTTGCCTGTTGTTCTGCTGCATAGCCTTGTTTAAAAGATTCTGTAGAGGCTTGTACCAGGTTCTCAACATTACTTACTTGTTTCGCTTTCTGGCTTCCTGCTCCACTTGTCAAACCGTGCGTTTTCACACCGTTGACTGCCTTCTGAATGTCTGCTGCGCTAGATACACCCATAGCATTTAAACCAGGATCTTTTTGTAACTGTTGTGATAAATGAGAAGCGAAAGCTTCTTTATTCGCATAGTTTGTACCGTCTTTTTGCTGTACAATACCAGCTGATTCCGCCGCTTGTTGCGCATGATTTTGAAATCCTTGTACTTTTTGATCTAAATGCTTATTCCATGCTGCTTCTTTTTCTTGTTGCGGCATATCTGCCGGGAATTGTTTCATAAATCCAGCCTTATGGTCTGCACTATACACTTTCTTAAATGCAGCAGTAGAAGCACCGACAAGAGCACCGACTTGTCCCATATTTTGATGGCCACTTTCTAACGTTTCTTCTTTTACATCCTCGACTGCTTTTCCGACTTTTCCTAATGCAAGTCGAGAAGCAAACGCATCTTTATTCACATAGGATTTATCAAACAGATTATTTCCTTGCTTATCCTTCGCATCAACTGGCATAGCTCCCGCTTTTGTTGCCGCCTGTTCTGCGTGGTTTCTAAATCCTTGTACTTTTGTGTTCAGATGGTCGCTCCAGTGTTTCTCTTTCTCTTCTGCTGACATATTTTCTGGTAACTGACTCATAAACGTATCTTTATGGTCTGCCTCATACCCCTTTTGGAATGCATTCGTTGCAGCGTTAACTAACTCTCTAGCATTTCCATATGGTGTAGCGGTTTTCTTCATATTTTGTAAATCTTGTTTCCGCTGATTTGAGAAACGAGACATCTGATCATTGTTTGTTTTCGCTACTTTTTTAGCAATCTCTGCATCGGAAGCACTAGGGAATGCTTGTCTTAAGCGACTTGCAACTGCAGAATCGGGATTATCCGCTTTCCAATTTTCAAAATCTTTTGTAGCTAAATCCTGTGCAATATCTTCATCGGTTAGTTCTGGATAAGATTTGTCATTTAGATTTGAATACGTATCCGCACCCTTCTTTACACTCGAACCAATATGTTTTCCTAAGGCTACAGCCCCTTCGCCAACTGCAGCAGCAGATCTTCCAGTAACTGCACCAGTAAATCCGCCCGCTTTACTGCCAGCAAATGTCCCTATTGCCATTCCTTCTGGTCCAAGACCAGCTCCTGCTGTCATACCTGCAAGTCCACCAGCCGCTTTACCAATTGAACTTCCAATTTGACCAGCTTTTAACATACGAGCTGCACGAGATGTTGTACCAACATCTGTCCCTAAATTCGCTCCTAATGCATCTTTCGGGTTATCAGCATCTTCTTTTGTCTTTTCTTTATCCCCTTTATCATCAGGTTTTGCTTTTGAATTACGGTAGTCATCACGAACACCTTTAACGAGTCCAGCCACACTTGCTAAAGCACCCATACCCATCATCGTACCTGCTCTATGAATGCCACCTGATGCATTGGTACTAAGGCCAATAAAACTTTTTACAATCTCACCTATTGGGATAAACATAGCAAGTAAAATTAATTTGATTAACGGACTATTTGCTGCTCCAATTAAAGAAATAATGAGCCATAAGGTAATCGCATGAATTGCTTGTATGAACACCGCTCCTATAAATTCACGTATCCAATATAATGTCTGTTGTTTCTTTTGTGGAAATAGCCACATGCCTACCATTAACGGACCAATTAACATTAAAACGTATAGTGACACCGCTCGCATTAAGTAGTAAAAGTTTGCCCAGACGATGAGACCAGCTTCTATAAACAAACCAAATATAATAAACATATAGTCATTTTCATGACCTTTCAAACCCAGCTCAGTAATGGTAAGTCCAGCCCCACCAAATCCAGGTTGTAGAAATTTAGTACCCTTATCTGGATCAAAATCCCCCCCACTTGCTACATTAACAGCGTCTCTAAACTCTATTATTATCCAAGAATTGATTTCAAATATGAGTGTATAGAAGTAATCGAGGTGCCAAAGAAAAATTGAAATGATCATCAAATCCTTCGCATACTCTATTAATGCTGTTCTATTATTTGGATTAATAGCTGTTGCCGAATATTTTGCCGCCGTAATAACTACACTGACAAGGACACAAAAAGCAACAAGCTTGAACATGACAGGCATGCCTGTGTCTAATACTTTGGTTAGAGAATTACCTGAAAATAAGAAATCTAAGTTTGTCCCCTTTCCTTCTGTTCCCTCTCCTCCAAACACTAAAACTGGCAGCGGATCCAAAGTTGCATACACCGGACTAAGAAAAGCCTTTACTATAGCAATAATTAAGCCTCCGACCCACTCTACTATTTTCTCAAGCATAATTTCACCTTCCTTTTTAAGAGTACGCCATTATCCTGCGTAACCTTGTACTTTCTTCATATTGTTTAAAAGCTCTTGTAGTACCGCTTCATTTGATTCAATGAACATCATTTCTTTGTCAGATGGATCAGTTTGAATCCAAACCGAACTATCTCCGACACGGAAAATCCCTTCTCCTTTTCCAGGGTTGTTGAGAATAATATCAAGCTCCCCAGCAGTTAAGTTAAAGTTCTCCTGGATCTTTTTCTTATCAATTTTATTTTGTTCTAAGAAGAAATAAGAGAAAGTAGATTGCAAGATACCACGAGCTTTTACATTTTCTAAAATACGAACAAAGTCCTGACTTGCCCAACACATACCGGCATTTCTTTTACGTGAACGACGTGCTACTTTTTCCAAGAAGTTAACCGTTTGTTCATAGTCGATAAACTGCCACATCTCATCAACATATAATACTTTTCGCTTGATAGCGTGTTCTGGACTCTTAATCCAATGCTCCCAAATATAGTTCAAGATAACGTGGAAAGCGATTGGTTTTAAAAACCCTTCCTCTAAATGACTAATGTTAAAATTAACAACGCGTGATTCATTTAACTGTGTTTCCACACCACGACCAAAATGACTTTGTCCATCAAATAATGGTTTTGAACCATCGCGTAAGAATGGTCGAATCGCAGCAATTAACTCTTCTGCTTTTACATCGTCTCCATGATGTTCTACTATGACATCATAGATTTCTTTTAACTCTGGCTCTGGCTTTCTCACTTGAGACTGAATTAACTGTCCATCCACTTTCTTCACTT
>Ga0209463_1001301_pt1 | contig 15523 bp, 12 predicted proteins | sample AgamicMgSfrz_FD_187169 | JGI IMG/M metagenome (GOLD analysis project Ga0209463, IMG submission 187169) | Agave microbial communities from Guanajuato, Mexico - Mg.Sf.rz (SPAdes) (version 2) | ecosystem: Host-associated > Plants > Phyllosphere > Phylloplane/Leaf | place: Guanajuato, Mexico... | reverse complement strand
CCATCAGTTCACCGCGCCATCCGTCAATCAGCTCCGGCAAACGTTCACGCGGTTTAATCTGCCAGTGCCAGCTCAGCAGCTGATTAATCTGACGACGTGAAGCCAGCAGTTCGGTACTTAGTCCGCTGCGCTCACTTACCTCCTGCACCAGCGCTTTCAGGGCTTTAAACGCCTTTTTATAGTGCGGATGATCGTTGATATTCATCAGCATGGCCGGCAGGCTCTCTTCCGGCAGCGCATTGGCTTCGCTGACCATATCCAGCAGCGTTTTGCCGTGAAAACGAATTTCGTGTCCGCTCAGCCCTAAATGATCCAGCTCGCCCAGCGAGGTCGGCTGATAGCGCGCCACTTTCCAGAGGTTTTCTTCACGCACCACGAAATTGACCGCCATGTTCTTTTCACGCGCCAGCTTCAGACGCCAGGCTGCCATACGTTGCAGCGCCGCCAGCTGACGCGGACGCAGCAGTGAAGCATTGCTGATTTCGCGATACGCCTCTTCCGGCGCCAGGATGTCGGTACGGCGTTGACAAAGCAGCAAACATTCGCTGCGCGCCGCATCCAGCTGCCCTGCTGCGGCGGTTTCATCCATCAGCGTATGGGCGATCGGCAACAGCCAGAAGACATCTGCCGCCGCGTATTCGCACTGGCGCATCGACAGCGGACGCGCCAGCCAGTCGGTACGCGATTCGCTTTTATCCAGCACTTCGCCGGTGAATTGCTCCACCATCGCGGCAAAACCCATCGACAACGGACGTCCGCTAAAGGCGGCCAGGATCTGCGTATCGATCAGCGGCGTCGGCAGTACGCCGAAACTGTGCAGAAACACTTCCAGATCTTCACTGCCGGCATGGAGAAATTTTGTGATGCTGGTGTCGCTTAACAGCTCAATGAGCGGCTGCCACTGAGTGATAGTCAGCGGATCGACCAGCGTAATTTGCTCGCCATCATAGATTTGCAGCAGTCCCAGTTGCGGATAGTAGGTACGGGTGCGGACAAACTCGGTATCGAGCGCGATAGCACGATGTTGACGCGCCGCTTCGCAGCAGGCTTGCAGCGCCTCATTAGTAGTGATGTAGGTGTAATTCAAATCCTTGCTCTCTTGCCAGCGGTACGTTTACGTTGCTGATGAAATAACAATGAAAACGCCGGGTTAACCGGCGTTTTCAGCAACAGCTTAACATATTACAGGCTGTCAGGCGGCAGGCGCTTTGCTTATCTCATCGCGTAACGCGCGTCGTAAAATTTTTCCGACATTGGTTTTTGGCAGGTCATCACGAAACTCGACGATTTTTGGCACTTTATAGCCGGTCAGATGACGCCGACAGTGGGCGATCAGCTCATCTTTGGTCAGGCCAGGATCCTTTTTGACGATGCAGATTTTTACCGCTTCGCCGGAAAGATCGCTCGGTACGCCAATCGCGGCAGCCTCACGCACTTTCGGATGCTGCATCACCACATCTTCAATTTCGTTCGGGTAAACATTAAAGCCCGAGACCAGAATCATATCTTTTTTACGATCGACAATACGTAAGAAGCCTTCATCGTCAGCCGTCACAATGTCGCCGCTGTAAAGCCAGCCCTCTTTCAATACTTCATCGGTCGCATCCGGGCGCTGCCAGTAGCCCATCATCACCTGCGGCCCTTTAATACAGAGTTCGCCCGGCTGACCGTGCGCGACTTGATGGCCGTTATCATCCACCAGCTTAATATCGGTGGATGGCACCGGCAGGCCGATACTGCCGTTGTGACAGGTAATATCGTAGGGGTTAACCGAAACCAGCGGCGAACATTCCGTCAGGCCATAACCTTCCAGCAGATAATGGCCGGTCAGCTTCTCCCAGCGCTCCGCCACCGCTTTTTGCACTGACATCCCGCCGCCAGCGGATAAGCGCAGCGTGGAAAAATCGAGCTGCTGAAAATTTTTGTCATTTAATAGCGCGTTAAACAGCGTATTCACGCCGGTAATGGTGGTAAACGGATATTTGCCCAGCTCTTTCACAAAGCCCGGAATATCGCGTGGATTAGCGATCAGCAGGTTTTGCCCGCCCAGTTCAATAAACAGCAGGCAGTTCACGGTCAGGGCAAAAATGTGATAAAGCGGCAGCGCCGTAACGACCAGCTCTTTGCCGTCGCGCAGCAGCGAGCCATAGGTGGCTTTGGTCTGCTCAAGATTGGCCTGCATATTACGATGCGTCAGCATCGCCCCTTTGGCAATCCCGGTGGTGCCGCCGGTGTACTGCAAAAAAGCCAGATCTTCATTGCGTATCTCAGGGCGGGAATAGTCCAGCAGCGCGCCCTGTTGCAGCACGCTGCGAAAAGAGACCGCATCCGGCAGATTATATTTAGGCACCAGCCGCTTTACATACTTCACGACAAAGTTGACCAGCGTGGCTTTCGCAGGCGACAGCTGATCGCCCAGCCGCGTCAGAATAACGTGTTTAACCGGCGTTTTCGCCACCACTTTTTCCAGCGTATGGGCAAAGTTAGAGACGATGACAATGGCTTTCGCACCGCTGTCGTTCAGCTGATGCTCCAGTTCACGCGGGGTATAGAGCGGATTAACGTTGACTACCACCATGCCAGCGCGCAACACGCCGAACAATGCAACCGGATATTGCAGCAGGTTTGGCATCATGATAGCCACCCGATCGCCCTTCTCTAATCCCAGCGTCTGCTGCAAATAAGCGGCAAAGGCGCGGCTACGCTGTTCCAGCTTACGGAAACTCATCGCCTGCCCCATATTAATAAACGCAGGACGATCGGCGTAACGCTGAGCCGCCTGTTCAAACAGATCGATAAGCGACGTATAACGATCGGCATTGATCTCAGCCGGGACATCGGCGGGATAACGGTTCAGCCAGACCTTATTCAAGGATTCACCTCGGAAATCATATTTGTTCGCCATCGCAACCTCAGCACACCCAACTTTTAACATAATATTAACTCATTGTACCAGTATACCTAACACACGGCGTTCAGGCTGCGAGGCCCATCACTAAATTTTCTTTACTTATAACAATAAAATGGCCCGGTCACATATCATGCTACCGGGCCGCAAATAACTGCTGTTATCGTTACTCAGTCAGGATAGTTTGCACCTGGACCGGGCCGGTATTGTAATAGCCCATCCAGGGATTCGGTCCCCAATAACCGGGGTGATGACGCGTGGGTCCATACCAAATCCACGGGTCGATCGGCTGCATCGGCATAACCACCTGCTGCTGCACACGCCAGCGCTGGTAGCCCGTCACGCTCACCACTACAAAGTTGTAGCTGGCTTTGCCGATTTCGCCTTTTTCGCTGCCTTTAATGGTGCCGACCACCGTGACCATTTGATTCGTCACATCGACAGGATCGATAAAGCCGTTCACATCAGCCCAGATCCGACCAATGGAAGCCGCGCCCAGCCGCGGTCTCGCGCTTTCATCCAGCGGCTGAGTCGCAATTTCCAGCCGTGTGCGGCCATCAAGGTTAGTCACCTTTACGACTTTACCGCCGAAGCGCGCTTCCTGCCCAACATAGAGCTGCGGCGCGTTCATTACCCGCAACAGATCCTGCTGCGGCATTGGCGACCGACCCTTAACGGAGTCAGGTACAGATACGCATCCTGCCAACAGCAACGCCGTCGCCAAAAGTGCCGCTGCATGAATCAGATTTTTACGCATAGCTTTTCTCCAGAAACCTGTCTGATTAGACTATTGCGTATTAAATAAGTTGCTGCCAGCCTGGTCGCGGCCCGGCAATTTTTTCCATGCCACTTCATTGCGTAAATAGGCAGGCTCAACCTGCTCCGGCGGCAGCGCGCCGCCCTGCTGCCAAAGCTGTAGCGCCAGCGGCAGCATCGCTTCCGCAGCCGGCAGCGTAATATCGCTGGTCTGTAACGTCAGTGGGCTTTCGGCGCTCAGCTGCGGCCATGCTGACCAGCCGGTGCCAACGGTCATCCACGCGCCCGCCAGCTGCTGCATTCGCGCCAGCGCTGCGTCCGGCTTCAGCACGGCTTCGCTCGTTTCGCCCTGCCAGACTCCCGCTTCGCTACGCTGATACTCCGCCCAGTAAACTTCGCCCATACGCGCATCGATCGCCGCCAGCACACGGCTGGCGCCGTGGCGTTGCCAGGCGGCTTCGGCCATGGTCATCAGCGTCGAGATGCCAAGCAGCGGCAAACCGGCGCCAAACGCAAGCCCCTGCGCGATGCCGATGCCGATACGCACGCCGGTAAAACTGCCCGGCCCACGACCAAAGGCCAGCGCATCAAGCTGCGACAGCGTAAGGTGATGACGCGCCAGCATCTCTTCAACCAGCGGCAAAATGCGCTGGGTATGCTCGCGGGCGCAAAGTTCAAAATGGGCGTCAACGACGCCATCCAGCGACAGCGCTACGGAACAGGCTTCAGTAGCCGTATCAAGGGCTAAAATTCGCGCGGACATAACAACCTCAGGCGAGAAAATTTTTCGGCACGCATCTTAGCACAGCCCGGCCAGAATTACTCCTTATCGGGCCGATCGAGAAAATTAACGGCTTTTTGCAAATCACGCGTGCGCGGCGTGGGCGGCAGGCTGTTAAGAAATACCGCGCCATAAGGCCGCATCACCAGGCGGTTATCGCAGATCACCAGCACGCCGCGATCGTCCACGTCGCGAATCAGGCGACCAACGCCCTGCTTCAGCGTAATAACCGCATCGGGCAGTTGCACCTCATCAAACGGATCGCCGCCGCGCAGGCGGCAATCTTCCATGCGCGCTTTCAGTAAAGGATCGTCGGGCGAGGTAAACGGCAGTTTGTCGATGATCACCAGCGACAGCGCATCGCCAGGCACGTCCACGCCTTCCCAGAAGCTGCTGGTCGCCACCAGCAGCGCGTTGCCCGCCTCGATAAACTGCTTCAGCAGCTGCGCCTTGCCGGTTTCGCCCTGCAGCAAGACCGGCAGCGTCAGGCTGGCGCGAAACTCCTCGGCCAGCGCACGCATCATCTGATGCGATGTGCAAAGGAAAAAACAACGACCATTATTGGCCTGAATCAGCGGCAGCAGACGACGCGCCAGCTGTTTCGCTCCACCCGGCTGATTGGGCGACGGCAAATCACGTGGCACACAAAGCAGCGCCTGGCGCGCATAGTCGAACGGGCTGTTCAGGATCATGCTCTGCGCCTGATGCACGCCAAGGCGATCCATAAAGTGGGTCATCTGCTCATTAACCGCCAGCGTCGCCGAGGTAAAAACCCAGGCGGCCGGACGCTCATTAATCACTTCACGAAAACGTTCGGCGACAGAAAGCGGCGTCAGCGCCAGCACAAAGTGACGCGAGGTACATTCGTACCAGTAGCTGAAGCCGGGTTCGCTGATAGTTTTCAGGCGTTTCAGGCGATTGCGGTATTGCGAGGCGCGCTCAAAAGCGGCGTCCAGCAGCGCCGAACGGCCCAGCGACATTTTTGCCACGTCGTAACAAAGCTCCAGCGCATCATCCAGCAGCGTTAAGGCGCGCTGGACGTCGCGGTCGTTCAGGATCTCGCGCAGGTTGCCGCGAAAACCCGGCTCGCCTAACGCCAGACGAAAATCCTGGGCGCTCTGCGCCAGGCGATCGGCGGACTTTTGCAGCTGCTGCACGTCGCGAATCTCGGTGCGATAGGCGATGGTAATATCTTTCGCTAAATCCAACAGCTGACGGCTGGAGAGCTGCTGGCCAAAATACTGGCTGGCGATATCGGGCACCTGATGCGCTTCATCGAAGATCATCACGTCCGCTTCCGGGATCAGCTCGGCAAAGCCGCTCTCTTTCACCACCATATCCGCCAGAAACAGATGATGGTTAACCACCACCACATCGGCATCCATTGCGCGCCGACGCGCCTTCACCACAAAGCACTCTTTATAGAGCGGACAGTCGTTGCCGAGGCAGTTGTCATTGGTGCTGGTGACCAGCGGCCAGATGGCGCTGTCCTCCGCCACGCCGCTGCAGCTGCTGATATCGCCATCGGCGGTTTCGCTGGCCCAGCTACGCAACCAGACCAGATCGCTGAGCGTTTGCACAGTCAGTTCGCCGCCGGTCATGCTCTGCTGCTCCAGCCGCTCCAGACAGAGATAGTTGGATCGCCCTTTCAGCAAGGCGGTTTTGCCTTTATAAGCCAGCGCCTTGATGATTTTCGGCAAATCGCGACTGTAAAGCTGATCCTGCAATGCTTTCGATCCGGTAGATATAATCGCCTTTTTCCCGGCGCGTAATACCGGCACCAGATAGGCGTAGGTTTTTCCGGTGCCGGTGCCCGCTTCTACGACCAGCTCGCCCCGCCGTTCAATCACCTGCGTAACTGCCGCCGCCATCTGCTGCTGCGCTTCGCGCGGGCGAAAGCCGGGGATCGCCTGCGCCAGGGCGCCATCGGCTGCAAAATCGTCTGCCACATATCCTCTCTGGTTGCGTTAAAACGGCCCGATTATGTCAGTATTCCCGTCCGGGCTCCAGACGCGGCTTAACGCATCCCCTTTGCTGAGCAAGAGGGATGACAGCGCCGGGTTAACTATGCCAGGCTAGCGGCGCGTAAAAATGGAATAAGGAAAAAAAGTATGTCTGTTACCCGTATCGACCCTGAACATCGCATGTCTGAAGCAGTCATCCACAACGATACCGTCTATTACACCAGCGTGCCGGAAAACCTGGATGAGGACGCCGAAGCACAAACGGCGAATGCGCTGGCGGTGATCGATCGGCTGTTAACCCGCGTTGGCTCAGATAAGAGCCGTATCCTGGATGCCACCATTTTTCTGGTCGACAAAGCGGATTTCGCCGCCATGAATCGGGCCTGGGATGCCTGGGTCTCGCCAGGCAACGCGCCGGTGCGCTGCACCGTTCAGGCCGGTTTGATGAACCCGAAATATAAAGTCGAAATCAAAGTTATCGCTGCGCTGAATCCTGCCTGATCAGGCTTCATCATCCTCTTCATCTTCGAAGCGCGCCGCAATATGTCCGCCAGTATGCGTCTGGCGGATCTCCTGCGCGACGCGGGTAATCGCCTCGCCGCTGCTCATGCCTTCGGCCATCAGCTGATGAATACGCTCTACCGCCTGCTGCTGCTGTTCATGGCTTAACGCCGGTAAACCTGTAAACATAATGGCTCCTGTTAGGTAATAATGAGGGCAGAAATTTTATCGCAAACAAACAGATGCCAGCACCGACAAAATATGCCAGGCTTGCCGTTTGTCCACGTTAAAAACGCTGCTGAGAGTGATGCCCGTAGTCTACCACGCTTTACCCTATATGCCTGATGCGCTTTCTGAACGCTTTGGTCGCATCGCCCATTTGCCCTGGGCGATGCTACTCAGCTCCGGTTTTGCCGATCATCCCGATAGCCGCTTCGATATTCTGGTCGCCGACCCTGTTGTGACGCTGGAAACGCGCGGCCTCGTCACACGCATTGCAAAAGGTGACATTGTCACGGAATCAGCAGACGATCCGCTGGCGTTACTGGAAGCGGAGCTGGCCCGCGCGCTGCCCGTGTTGCCGGCGAATGAGAATCTGCCGTTTCAGGGCGGCGCGCTCGGTCTGTTTGGCTACGATCTTGGTCGTCGTTTTGAGCGGCTGCCACAGCAGGCGACAGCGGATATTGCCACGCCGGATATGGCGGTCGGCATCTATAGCTGGGCGCTGATTGCCGACCACCAGCAGAAAGCTCTGACGCTGGTGGATCATCTGGGCGATGGCCTGCGCTGGCTGAACAGCCTGCCGCCGCGTCCGCCCGCCGTGCCGTTTCGCCTGACCTGCCACTGGCAATCGAACATGACGCCGGAAAGCTATCGCCAACGCTTCGACCGCATCCAGGCGTGGCTGCAGGCGGGCGATTGCTATCAGGTCAATCTGGCCCAACGTTTTCAGGCCGGCTATGAAGGCGATGAGTGGCGGGCGTTCCAGCGGCTTAATGCCAGCAACCGCGCGCCTTTCAGCGCCTTTGTGCGTCTGCCGGAAAGCGCCATTCTCAGCCTGTCGCCGGAACGGTTCCTTTCCTTAAAAGAAGATGTGATCGAAACGCGCCCGATTAAAGGTACGTTGCCGCGTCTTGAGAATGCGGAGGCGGATCGACGGCAGGCGCGCAGGCTGGCGGAATCGGAAAAAGATCGGGCGGAGAACCTGATGATTGTCGATCTGCTGCGCAATGATATTGGCCGCGTTGCCCTGCCCGGCAGCGTGCAGGTGCCGGAGCTGTTTGTGGTGGAGCCTTTCCCGGCGGTACATCACCTGGTCAGTACCATTCGTGCGCGTCTGAAACCTGACCTGAGCGCCTGCGATCTGCTGCGCGCCTGTTTTCCTGGCGGCTCGATTACCGGCGCGCCCAAAGTACGGGCGATGGAAATCATCGAGGCGCTGGAGCCGCAGCGCCGCAATGCCTGGTGCGGCAGCATCGGTTATTTAAGCTGCTGCGGCAGAATGGACAGCAGTATTACTATTCGCACGCTTATCGCTGAAGGCGGACAGCTCTACTGTGCGGCGGGCGGCGGCATCGTTGCCGACAGCGAAGCCGAACTGGAATATCAGGAAACGCTGCACAAGCTGGGCCGTATTTTGCCGCTACTGGAGGATGAGGCAAACCATGAACCATCCCCTGACGCTTGATACTTTCCTTACGCGTTTTCAGCTACGGCCGCCGCCGTTGGCGCCTGCGCTGCCGCCCGCTCCCCGTCAGGCGGCGGTGCTGGTGCCAATCGTCGCGCGCGAAGAGCCGGGTCTGTTGCTCACTCGCCGCGCGCCCTGGCTGCGTAAACACGCCGGACAGGTCGCCTTTCCCGGCGGTATGCAGGACGCCAGCGATCCTTCGCTGCAATTTACCGCCCTGCGCGAGGCGCAGGAGGAAATCGGCCTGCAGCCGCAGGATGTGCGCATTGTCGGCACGCTGCCTGCAGTCAGCAGCAGCACCGGCTTTAAAGTGACTCCGATCGTCGGCATAATCCCGCCCGATCTGCGCTGGCAGCCCAGCGTAGATGAAGTGGACGCCATCTTTGAAATGCCGTTACAGGAAGCGCTGCGCCTGTCGCGCTATGCGTCGCTGGATATTCACCGTAACGGCCTCAGCCATCGCGTCTGGCTCTCCTGGTATCAGCAATATTTTGTCTGGGGCATGACCGCAGGCATTCTGCGCGAACTGAGCCTGCAGGTGATGGCGGAGTTGACTGGCAATTAACCAAATAAAAGTTGCGCAAAAAGCAGGCTTTCCGTGATATTTCACTAAATATTCTTCAGTAAGCGATCCAAATCACTTCCCAATTAGTCCGAAATAGTTATATTTAGCGCGCCGATTACCCCAGGAAATTTCTGAGGCATTTCGCATAACTCTGGTTCAGGACAAAAATCCGCGCGACGCACCGTTTTGCTTATTTTTTCCCCTGACCAAAATAAGTTTTTCTCGCTGAGCTAATTAGTTTATTTCATGCGAAAAGATGATTTTTTAACCACCAGGATGATTACTATACGCAGTGTCTGTTTTGCTGCGCAGTTAATTTAAGGAGCGTGTAACGTGATTAGCGTTTTCGACATGTTTAAGATCGGCATTGGCCCGTCCAGTTCCCATACGCTGGGCCCGATGAAAGCCGGCAAACAGTTTGTCGATGATTTGATCCGGGATAACCGGCTGTTGGACGTTACGCGCATCGCCGTCGAGGTTTACGGCTCGCTTTCTCTGACCGGTAAAGGGCACCACACCGACATCGCCATTATTATGGGCCTGGCCGGTGCTGCGCCGGAAACCGTTGATATTGACACGATCCCCGCCTTTATCCGCGATGTGGAGCAGCGTGAACGTCTGCTGCTGGCGAACGGTCAGCACGAGGTCGATTTCCCACGCGAAGGCGGCATGAATTTCCGCAGCGAAAACCTGTCGCTGCATGAAAACGGCATGCGCATTCACGCTTTCTCCGGCGAAACCTGCATCTACAGCAAAACCTGTTACTCCATCGGCGGCGGCTTTATTGTCGATGAAGAGCATTTTGGCGAATCGGTGCTGGACGAAGTCGCGGTGCCGTATCCGTTTAACTCCGCCAAAGAGCTGCTGGCGCACTGTCGTGAAACCGGCCTTTCGCTCTCCGGTCTGGTGATGAAAAACGAACTGGCGCTGCACAGCCGCCAGGAGATCGAGAGCTATTTCGCCGCCGTCTGGCAAACCATGCGCGACTGCATCGATCGCGGTCTGAATACCGAAGGCGTGTTGCCTGGCCCGCTACGCGTACCGCGTCGTGCCGCCGCGCTGCGTCGGATGCTGGTTTCATCCGGCAAGCATTCCAATGATCCAATGAATGTGATCGACTGGGTGAATATGTTCGCGCTGGCGGTTAACGAAGAGAACGCCGCCGGCGGTCGCGTGGTCACCGCGCCCACCAACGGCGCCTGCGGGATTGTACCTGCGGTACTGGCCTATTATGACCATTTTATCGAATCGGTCAGCCCCGATATTTTTATCCGCTACTTCCTGGCTGCTGGCGCGATCGGCGTGCTGTATAAAATGAATGCCTCGATTTCCGGTGCCGAAGTGGGCTGTCAGGGCGAAGTGGGCGTCGCCTGTTCTATGGCGGCGGCAGGTCTGGCGGAGCTGCTGGGCGCCAGCCCGGAACAGGTCTGCGTGGCTGCCGAAATCGGCATGGAGCATAACCTCGGTCTGACCTGCGATCCGGTCGCCGGACAGGTGCAGGTTCCCTGTATCGAACGTAACGCTATCGCCTCGGTAAAAGCGATCAACTCAGCGCGTATGGCGCTGCGTCGCACCAGCGAACCGCGCGTGTCGCTCGATAAGGTGATCGAAACCATGTATGAAACCGGCAAAGATATGAATGCCAAATACCGTGAAACCTCACGCGGCGGCCTCGCCATCAAGGTGCAGTGCGATTAACGCACTAAAGAGTGGTTAAGCATAAAAGCAGCGTCCCGTGACGCTGCTTTTTTTATGGAGAATCTGACGGCGCATCGCTTATAGTCAACGGCCGCGCAGTGCAACAGCGGCAAGCTTGTTAACCTCGCCACTGCTCAGCCTACAAGCAGCTTATTGTTCTCATCAGTAGCCGAAGCGCCTTTTTCATCAACGTCGCTAAACTTAACGGCAAGGTTGCCGATATGAAAATGTCGGATTTTAATTTTGGTTTTAAGGGTGGCGACGGATGCAGGTATCCCAGCAGATTATTGGGCAATTTCGGCGAAAACGCTTGTTAATCGCGTCGATAGTCGCTGTACTGGTGCTTATCCTTACATTAACCTTCCGTTTTTTCGAAGAAAAAAATCGTATCGAGCGGCAATCGCATCATTTCGCCAGTAACGCGATCCAGCGTTTCGACCGGCTTTTCTCGCCGCTCGACATTGCGGCGAACAATACCGTCGGGCTGGTCGGCCTGAAATGTAATGATGTACGTTTTCTGCTGAATGAAAAGATCTCAGCGCTGCAAACCGTGCGCGCGATTCTGCTGGTCAACAATGACACCATTTACTGTTCCAGCGTCTATGGCGAACGGTCGATTACCTTTAGCGAAACCTATCCCGAACTGGCGGTCAATAATCAGCGTATGACGCTCAGCGTCGACGACTATCTGTTGAAAGGTTCGCCCACCCTACTGCTCTGGACCGCTACCTCGCTGGACAACCGCTCTGGCATTCTGCAGGTCGTTAATATTGAGTTGATGAGCAATTATCTGCTGGAGCCGACGCTGCCCTGGGTTGAACGCGCGGTATTTAACGTCGGCGGCAAAAGTCTGGAGTACGGCAATCCGCTGATTGAAAACGTCGCGCCTGCGGAGGATGAGGTTAGCTATCAACAGGCTTCGCTGCGCTATCCCTTTACCATTACGCTGTTCGGCCCGGCGCCGAACCGACTGGCGCTGCTGGCGCTGCCCTCTCAGCTGCCGCTGGCGCTGCTGCTTAGTCTGCTGACCGGCTATATTGTCTGGCTGGCAACGGCTAATCGTATGAGTCTTTCCTGGCAGATCAGCTACGGGCTCTCCGCACGCGAATTTATGGTTTACTGTCAGCCGCTGATCGATAGCCGCACCGGCGGCTGCGACGGTATTGAACTGCTGCTGCGCTGGCACAATCCGCGTCAGGGCTGGATCCCGCCGGACGTTTTTATTCCATTAGCCGAGCGTCATAACCTGATCGCGCCCCTGACCCGTTTTGTGATTAAGGAAGCCGTACGTCAGCTGCCCCAGCTGCCCCACTGCGCCGGTTTTCATATCGCCATCAACGTGGCCGCCAGTCATTTTCATAATCGGGCCATTATTGAGGATTTGCAGAAGCTCTGGTGGCCAGCCAATCCCGCACCGCGGCTGATGGTCGAGTTAACCGAGCGCGATGCGCTACCGTTGATGGATCAGGGCGTCGTCTCCCAGCTGCAAACGCTGGGAGTCAAGGTGGCAATCGATGATTTCGGCACCGGCCACAGCTCCCTTTCCTATCTGAAAACCCTGAGCCCGGACGTGCTGAAGCTGGATAAGATCTTTACCGCGGCAATTGGTACCGATGCGATTAACGCCACGGTGACCGACATGGTGATTTCTCTGGCGCAGCGCCTGCATATCAGGCTGGTGGCGGAAGGCGTGGAAACCGCCGATCAGGCCAGCTATTTATGCCAGCGCGGCGTGGATACGTTGCAGGGATATTATTATGCGCGGCCGATGCCGCTGGAGGCGTTTCCCGCCTGGCTGGCCCGGCATCAGGCCAGCCTGAGCGCATAAAGCCGGGGCAGACGCCCCGGCTATTTATCGGGCATCTTCTTCCTGTTGCGGCCGCTCTTTGGTAACCCGCACCAGATCGATACGGTAATCGGTCACTTCAACAATCTCAAAGTGCAGCGGCGGCATATCAATGGTTTCGCCCGGCTGCGGCAGCTGGCCTTTTTGCGCAATCAGCAGGCCGGCAAGCGAAGCGTAATCATCCCCCGGCTGCACCAGATTGTAGTAATCAAGCCGCTGCTGAAGTGAATGCAGATCGGTACCGCCTTTAACCAGCCAGCTTTCGCCATCGGTAATAATATCCGGCGTTTCGTCCTCATCAGGGAACTCACCCGCAATCGCTTCCAGCACGTCAAGCGGCGTCACCAGGCCCTGCACCACGCCAAACTCATTGGTCACCAGTACAAAACCGCCTTTTGCCCGGCGCAGCACGCCCAGTAGGTTAATGGGATCCAGCGTTTCCGGCACGATAATCGGCGGCGACGAGGCGGCGAAGGCATGAATATCCATACCATGCTCCAGCGCCACCAGCAGATCTTTCGCGCGGACAATACCAATCACCTCATCCAGTTCCCCCTGACAGATCGGGAACAGGCTGTGCGGCGTATCCAGCAGCTGCATACGGATTTCATCCAGCGGCCTGGTGGCGTCTACCCAGGAAATTTCCCCGCGCGGCGTCATGATGCTGCGAATCGAGCGCGAAGCGAGCGTCAGCACGCCGTTAATCATATAGCGCTCTTCATCCTTAAAGGTTTCCTGCGGCAGAGTCTGGCTTTCCACCGTGGCCTGTCCGCCTTCGACAACTTGCGTGCCACCGCGACGGCCGCCCATCAGGCGTAAAATCGCTTCGGCGGTACGTTCACGCATCGGACGATGCGACTGATGGCGGATAAAGTTACGGCGCGCAATCTGGTTAAACAGCTCAATCAGAATCGAGAAGCCGATCGCCGCGTACAGATAGCCTTTCGGGATATGGAAACCGAAGCCTTCTGCAATCAGGCTCAGGCCGATCATTAACAGGAAGCTCAGGCACAGCACTACCACCGTCGGATGCGCATTGACGAAACGGGTCAACGGTTTCGACGCCAGCAGCATGATACCCATAGCGATCACCACGGCGGTCATCATCACCGGCAGGTCATTCACCATACCCACGGCGGTAATCACGGCGTCCAGCGAGAACACGGCGTCCAGCACCACAATCTGAATAACGACCGCCCAAAAACTGGCATAGCTTTTATTGCCTTCGCCTTCATGCTGACGGTTTTCCAGCCGCTCGTGCAGCTCCATCGTGGCTTTAAACAGCAAAAAGATACCGCCGAACAACAGGATCAGATCGCGCCCCGAAAAGCTGAAGTCTGCAATGCTGAACAGCGGACGGGTCAGCGTCACGATCCAGGAAATTAACGACAGCAAGCCCAGACGCATCAGCAGCGCCAGCGACAGACCAATCAGGCGCGCTTTATCACGCTGCTTCGGCGGCAGCTTATCGGCCAGGATGGCGATAAAAACCAGGTTATCAATACCAAGCACGATCTCCAGAACAATCAACGTCAGCAGACCGGCCCAAATCGAAGGGTCTAAAAGAAATTCCATTACAGACTCCGAGAAAAGCAACGGGAAAACCGAACGCAAAGTTCAGCGAACGTAGCGCGGCAAAGAGAGAAGGCAGAATAAAGCGTGACGCCCAGGGGCGTTGAGAAACAAGCCGGATGACCCGGTGGCATGGATAAGCAACTTCGGTGACAGTCCATAGGGAGGGCTGAGGCCCATTACTCCTGTAGTAAAAAAGAGGGGCTAATATTAACAGTTGCCATATCGTCGTCAAAAGATTTTCGTAAAGTTAACATAACTTTACGCATAAGAAACCCTCGATTTCTAATAATTTCATATCGCAGCGGTAAGCCTGTAAATAACTGAAGTTCGTCACATAATTTATTTTTTCACCCACTAAAATAAATCGCGAAGTTATCCAGATCGTCAGTTAAATAAAAAGAACCGCTCCGCTGACGGCTGACCGGGATAGTTCAACATCGTTGAATTTAGCTTAGTCGAGATAACAGGGTTGGCGAATCGGTAATGTGGCTGAGTCGCTCAATATTGAAAACGGAGGTAGCAAGTGACTATTGCTATTGTAATCGGCACACACGGTTGGGCGGCGGAGCAACTGCTCAAAACCGCCGAAATGCTATTAGGCGAACAGCAAAACGTGGGCTGGATTGATTTTGTACCAGGCGAAAATGCTGAAACCCTGATTGAGAAATACAATGCGCGACTCGCTGAACTGGACACCAGCAAGGGCGTACTTTTCCTGGTCGATACCTGGGGCGGCAGTCCGTTTAACGCCGCCAGTCGTATCGTCGTTGATAAAGAGCGTTATGAAGTCATCGCAGGCGTCAACATTCCGATGCTGGTGGAAACGCTGATGGCGCGCGATGACGATCCCACTTTTGAGGAGCTGGTCGCTATCGCGGTAGCAACCGGTCGCGAAGGCGTCAAGGCGCTAAAAGCGAAGGAGCCAGAACCCGCCCCGGCAGCGGCCGCGCCTGCACGCGCCGCCGCACCGCAGGCACCGCTCGGCCCGAACGATCATATGAAAATTGGGCTGGTGCGTATCGATGACCGTCTGATTCATGGCCAGGTCGCTACCCGCTGGACGAAGGAGACCAACGTATCGCGCATTATCGTGGTCAGCGATGAGGTTGCGGCGGATAACGTGCGTAAAACGCTGCTGACGCAGGTAGCGCCGCCGGGCGTCACCGCGCACGTGGTGGATGTCGATAAAATGGTGCGCGTCTGGAACAACCCGAAATATGCGCGCGATCGCGTGATGCTGCT
>Ga0209463_1001300_pt1 | contig 15557 bp, 22 predicted proteins | sample AgamicMgSfrz_FD_187169 | JGI IMG/M metagenome (GOLD analysis project Ga0209463, IMG submission 187169) | Agave microbial communities from Guanajuato, Mexico - Mg.Sf.rz (SPAdes) (version 2) | ecosystem: Host-associated > Plants > Phyllosphere > Phylloplane/Leaf | place: Guanajuato, Mexico... | reverse complement strand
AATAACAATCCTTATCTCACTTGTTTTTCTTTTCCCCTTACCTGCAGGTCTACTACAAAGACTTTTTTACTTGGTTCTTTTCGTTTGGGGAACTGTATCAACCTATAAATTGATAAAATAAAGATTTGATAAAAAACAAACTTATATTAAAAACCCACATAAAATAATCATGACCTACTCAGAATTAGTCATTGAGCACCTTTTATGGTACTCCTTATTTGTTACTAAATAAGGGTTTTGTTAACGAACTGAATAAAATCCAATATTCTTCCAATAATAATCACAATACAATCTGCTTCTTACCCAGGTTGTAATTCACAACAGAGAGCAGTCATTATAAAAAGCTGCTCTTTTTTATTTTTGTTACATAAACCTAGAATTTTGGCCCATACTATACTCAACCATGTAATTTTGTACTCCTAAATTCATGGGTGTAATTTCTCATTGCAGTTAGCTTTTGCTAACTGCTCTTTTGTATTGAGTTAAAAATAAGTTTTAGGTCTTATTCCTTTTCTACAACATATACTTTTAACCTAACCGTCCAGCTCAAAGTGTTACCTCCTATCTTAAAGAGCACTTATGCATGGTGCTCTTTTTTATTTTTTTCATTTCTGCATAATGTTTTCAGCCCTGTTCATACTATTTTTGTAACTTAAAGTTACAAACTATTTCTGTAAGCGCAGCGTTTCTTTTGTACAACAAGCAGTTAGTTTTATTAACTAGCTGCTTTGTTGTGCAAAAGAAATTTTTTAAAACTGCACATTTATTAAGAACATACATAAAATATCATGTGGTATTCTTTTTCAATTTTAGTTTGGTCATGGAGCGCCTTAAAAAGCGCTCTTTATATTTGCAAATAACCATTTCGTTCAAACATACACACGATTTATATAAACTAAGCATATATTTACATAGACAAGACATAGCTTTTACTATACATGCACAATTTTTGTGCATGTTTTTTTGTTCAATACAATAGCTATTTTGTTAAATTTCTCGATACAGAAAGTACTAACTTTTTAAAATGAATTCATATAAATTTATTGAATACATATAAAGTTCATATAAAACCAAATAATTTAGGAGCTGATCAGTATGACAAGTAAACCACTAGTAATAACGCTTCCTCCTATATCAAAAACCAAAATTACTTTTTATTCTTCTTCTGGTGACGTAATTAACCACACTTTTTTTACAAACGAGACTTCAGAGCCTATAGCAACGTTTGCATATTGTTCTATAGACTTTGAAAGATTTGAAACTAAAAGAATGCCAGTCCGTATAAAATAAATTTTCATTCTCCTTTACGAATAATCTTTTTTACATTACACACACTATCCTCAAGTCAGCTACACTCTTTTAAAACGGAGACTTCCCCTTCGGACTGTTTAGGCAGATGGCAAGTGATTTGGTCAATTACTTGCCATTTCCGATTAAAATAACGCTTTTGTTTAATGAAAATCAATTAACTATAATTTGAAAAATCGGAAACATTTACTCAATGTTTTTTCTGAATACTCATGCTATTATATATGTGCTGATGTTCACCATCCCAAGAACTCAGTAATTTCATCCACAGGCTTCACTCTCATCCTTTTGAGAGTGAGCCTTTATTTATAAGGATTACCCTCAATATTTATTTTTATAAAATTCAAATTTGATCTCTATCAAAATCTTCAATACCATGTAAAGTTTACGTAAAGATTGCTATGACTCAGCCTGTCCACCCCAAAAACGTTATATAATGAACTCGCAAATAACCGATTTGCGCAATACTTGTTTTCCATACGACTTATGTTGAGGTTAGGAGAAATCCTAGCCTTTTTTGATTTCTCTCATATCAGTTGTGCCTTCCCATTTCCCTTCACGTACCCACTTCTTCTTGAGCTTTCCAACGTAAGTAAAACTGCGTTCATACATAATGCTGATTTCCGTATCTGGAATACCTTGTATATTCAAACCTCTTACAATTTCAGGGGTTAATCCAATTGGCGTTCTCTTTCTCGGTCCACCGTTCTTTTTCGGCTGTGTATCCAAGTATCTACCCAACTGGCGTAATTCTTCACCAGTCGGGCATGCTTTACACTCATTAACACTAAAACTTTCGTTGGATGAACTATTATAATAACAATGTCTACACTTCTGTTCGATAATGTCACCAATTTGGTATGTGAGCTCTTTTCGTTCTTCTTTTGTCAGTTTCATAGCATCCACCTACAAGACTGCTTTGAGCGCTAAACCGAGCGCTTGTGATCTGCCTTGTAACTCAAGGCGATGTTCACGTTCTTTCGCAGCTGTCTCTTCTGCGGCACGTACATTGATATGCATTTTTTGAAGGTCATGCCCCAATTCATGATTCTTTTCCGTAATCGTATTAAACTCGTTAAGTAATGTGTTGTAATCTTCATCACGATATTGTAGCTGCTCTTGTGATAGCTTTAGTGCATCTTCTGCTTCCAAGCGTGCTTTCGTTTCTGCAATCAGATCTTGAGCTAGTTTTTCTTTTATATTTTTTAATTCTTCGTATATTTCCGTTACTTCACTCAACTCTTTTAGAAGTACATCTTTTTCATCAAAAATGTTATTTAATTGCTCTTTCCAAGAAACATCTAGGGTTTCTACTTTCTCGATATGTTCAATAACTACAGGTTTTAATTTTGGTGGTTCAGATTTCGCTTTTTCTTTGTTTTGAGGCTGTAGTAATGGTTTTGTACCCTGAGCTTTCTTAGGTGTACCTACACACTTATCAGGCGTTGCATTTGCCTCGCGTCTTTTTGCAACGTGATAATATAAATTCCCTTCTGTTACTCCGAACTCTGCTCCGATTTTCCCCCAAGTCCATTTCTTTTCATCAGAAGCACGTAATTTTTCAGCAGTCGCACAAATTTGATCCCAGTTTTTTTGTTCAGCCATTTTCTCATTTCTCCCATCGTTTAGGCTTTCACCTAAGCTTTTTATACTTTTACCAATTACACAGTTTTCCGAACACCAACGCGCTATTTCATAATTGTTTCCAATCGATTTCGGAACAGTTTTACACCCTTTACAATTTTCATCTTGTATATTTAAAATCTTGATTCGGATTTGACGTTTTTCGGCTTTGTTCAATCCATCACCCCATATGAGATTGAAAGGCAGGTAGTACAACGAAATTGTCATACTAACAACCTGTATTTATTAGTCTTCTAATTTTTCATCAAAAGGTTTTTCCTCATCAGCAACTTTATTTTCTTCAGAAGATTGCGTCTCTTTCTCTTGCCCCTGTTCTTCTACCGTTACAACTGTTTCTTCTGTCTTTGTTTCTTCCTTCGGTTTCTCTTCTACCTTTGACTGCTCTCCTACATCCAGCTGTTTCTCTTTCCATTCGTGCCATTTAATCGCCATCGGTGCAATGCGAGCACGGTAATCATCAATCATTTCAATTAGCTTCACGTTAGAAATCTTCAGCTCGTTTGCTAATTTTAGATAAGACTCTCCTTCAAGCTTTCGTTTTACAATGTAAGCAAAGTCATGTGGTAAATCATCTAAGCCTGGAGCAAGCCCGCTAATGATAAATGCATCAACGGTTTCACGATCCGCTTGCTCTCTTTCTTCGCGAGTTAGGATTTTCTCTTCTGGAATATCGAAGTCCGCCTCCATTTGCTCATACACCTGTTTAACTTCTTGCACAAAACCTTTTTCATCCACTTCATATTCAGTTAACGGTTTGTTCGTTTTTGCATTTAGCAACACATTATAATTCACGATAAGAGACTCCAATGATACAGCCACTTTAATATCGATTAATTCAGAAAGTGCATCTAACTTTCCATTTAATGAGCTATCCGTTACTTCCAAAACGATTTCTTTCTTCCCATCAGGTTTAAGATTTACTTTCTTTAAAGTTGGTTTGAATTCGATATATGACATATGATCCGCTCCCTTTATTTAGCCTTTTTTAGTTTTTTCTCTTCACGTTTTAATTTGTTGTACTCATCTAGTGTGATGAATCCGCCATATTTGATAACATGCTTTAAAAGAATGAGTTGTAAGTGTGGATATTTATATTCGAACATCTTCTTTTTCACCGCGAATGTTTCCGTCACCATACCCTTTATGTCCACGACTTCTACATCACCATTTGGCAAATAAACCATGAAGTCTGCGATATATGTAATTGCCTTAAAACTTTTACCGTTCTTTGTAAACGCTGGTTGCAAGGTGAATCTTGGTTGTAATTCAAAGCTTGAAACTTCACCTACGGCTTTGCGAACCTTTAAACCAGAGTAATAATCCAATTCAGCCTTACTATCGAATACATGGCCGTCTAGCTCAGCTTTTTTATTGTTATATTTACTCATAACTTTTCTCTTTCGCTTCACTAATTAACTGAGTGATTTCATATACAGCATTTTGTGCACATTCCATGTTTCTTCACCCCTTGAATATTTTTCAAAAATCAATACATACTATTTTCAAGCCGCTTAATCCACGGCTGGTACTTCCTTCTTTTACAGTAAGAGGCAGATTGGTTCATCACTTTTCTAATTCTTACTGTATATTTTTAAAAATATCGAAAATAATACCAACAAGCTGTTTGAACTAGCAGCTTCACTCTTCTCGCAATGGGAATGCAATTTATCACAATTAGCTAACTCATTCGACTAACTGGCAGACAACCGAAAATGTTGTCTGCTTTTTGTATGGAATTTTTCATTTTACATATACTACTTTTGAGCCTGTTGCCAATGCAAGCCATTTGGTGTTTTGAATTCCGACTAAGCTTTTTGTTGCATAGATTATTACATCTTTGACAACACTGTTTTAAAGCGCGTTTTCTGGTTATTCGTAGTTCTAATCCAGAATAATTTTTCTCCTATAAAGGACGGCAGGTACGACTGCTCGTCCTTTTTTACTTATACCGCATACTCTCCCTTCTGATAATTTCGAACCACATTGCCCTCATCATCGTAGTAAGCAATTTCCCAATAAGGATGGCAGTTGTGCTTTTCAATTTCTCCATCGAACAAAACGAACAGATTAGTTTTCCAGTTCCCAACGATCGTACCCCACATGCCAGCTACGTTTACTCGCATACCCATGTAAGCAAAATGTAGTTTTCTAAAGTTTTGCATTTTCTTAAACTCTTGTTCTGTGCTGTACATCCGCTTGATATCAAAAACCCCTTCGTTCTCACACTTTACAAACTTCATGAATTCAGCCATTGGTATCGTTAGAAGCTTTGTTCTGAACTTTTGCCAGTACAGAAATCTTGCCTTCCCTTCAGTTTCCGCTACCACATATTCTTCATTCGGCCATTGTTCGAAAATGGTAGTGAGTTTGAATTTGTAAAGAACCATCATCCTTTCACCTCCCCCTTAATTTGCAATCAACTGATGGAACAGTTCTTTATTTCTTGTGTCTAGTGCATGATTAATGAGTTGGTATTTTATTAACTTTTCAATTTCATCATGATCTTCTCCGTCGATATGCGTTTCAAGTGAGCACTCATCATCTTCAAGTACTTCCATGTATAAAGGTTCCTTGTATTTACCTTTAAAATTGATTTGAATGTAAATTGGTGTATCGTTGGCATTGAAATGATGATATACTGACATCCCATCTGTGACAGTTAAATTCGGTTTATAAAACGCGAACAGTTTGCCTTCTGCAAAATGTGCTGAAATTTCAATTCCATACGGATACTTCTTTGCATTTTCAACAAAGTGGATTCTAGTTACAAACCTTAAATGTTTATGAAATGTGTAGATAAATGGAAAGCCCTCGTGTCTTCTGGGCAAGATATGATTTAAAACAAATTGCATAAACTCACGCTTTTTCTCAACCGACACGTTGCTCATGCAGTAACCCCCTTTTCCATCCTTCAAATTTTTGTATCCAAGCATCCCAATGTTCTTGGTATGAAGCTTCCTGCAGCTTTGCTACCTCACAATTACAACCCTCAACCGTTATCATCCCAGGATAAATTTCTTTATGAACTACGCCAGTGTTACTGCATGTCATGCACATTTTTTTCACTCCTTTTCACGATAATCTTCGCCTTCAATTTCGACGATGTAATGCTTGCTCATGCCTTGTAATCGACTATTTGCTGCAAAACCAATTTTTTCTCCTAATGTTTCATTATCTTCATTAGAACTGTATAAAATGGGCATATTATGTCGATACCGATAATCAATAATTTGATAGTAGAGATTCTCTTTTGCTTCTGACCATTTTGATTTCCCTAAATCATCCCAAATGAGAACCTCTACTTTTTTTGCATGATCCATCAGGCGATTAAATTCTTTTTTATCATCATTCATCATCTTGGCTGCAATGAGATCATCCATAAAAGTTCCGTCTGATATTAGCAGCACGCTATATCCTTGATTCATAAGATACTTTGCTGCAGCTACTTGAAGATGCGTTTTACCAAGTCCAAAACTGTTATGTTCTCTCTTTGCTTGCGCTCGCTTTGCTAGCTCTAATTGCTTAATTCGTAACTCACCAAATGTTGCAACAAAACCTAAACTATTTTGTTTTGTCCCTTTGATTTGTTTAAAGTAATGCAGATACTCCACCATCGTTTTGTAAAGAAGCTTTTGTTGCTCTGTTTCCCGCTTGTAAGAATCAAAACGGGCATTTGTAAATTCTTCGGGAATCATTGCGTTTTTTAACCTACGCTCTAATACTCGTTGCGCTTTGCATTCACAATCTTTTTGCATAGACACTCTCATACCGAATTGATTAACTTCTTCGTAAAAAATCACTTCTGAATCCTGACATTTTAAACATCTATACTCGTTTGATGTAGTTGGGTCTATTGCGTTCTCTGCTTGCAATTTCTTCCTCATAGCTTCTGCCCGTACTAAAACCTTTGCCAGCGCGTCCCCTACGTGTTGCATTCTCTACACCACCTCTTTGATTTTTATAATCCTCATCAAGCTTGATTACATCTGCCAATGTTTTCACGTTGCTTTTTTGCCAGTTGAATAAAATACCGCTAATGTATTTCCATCGTTTCGCGTTCTGATCAACCGCCCTATCAACAGCTTCCATAATGATTTGGCTACCTAATACATCACTAAACTCTCCCAAATCCTGCATTGCCGTTTCACTTAATGGAATGTTGTTCTGTAAAAGGTAGTTATAACTTTTTTGAAATTCTTCATCTATCAAAGGATGCTTATCTACATCATCTTTAGTTAGTTTAGTACTTGGTATATCAGTACTTAGTAAATCATTAGTATTTAGTAGTGGCAGTTTTTCCATCGACTGGTTTTCCATACGCATGGTTTTCCAGTCAGTGGTTTTTCCACTAGACGGTTTTTCCAGTGGGTGGTTTTCTCCCTCTATGGTTGGCACTTCATATACAGCAGTTTCCCAATGCGAGATTTTTCCTGTTGCTGAATCTTGTACTGGGTAGCGTTTTAAATAACCAGCCTTTTTTAACTCTTTTAAAGTATTTGCTGTCGTTTCTTTTCCGTCTTTAGCATGTTGACTTAACTCTGTTGCATGAAAGGTCCAATCATCTGGCAAAGAAAGCATGTATACTAATAATCCTTTTGCTCGCCAACTCAGATTTTCATCACGTAAAGGCGTGTTGTGTATCACCGAGTAATTTGTATCTTTCTTAACTCGAAAGATGCCCATCTTATAACCCCCTAGTGCAAATCGCGATGTAAGACTCATTTTCCTTAATGACTTTTTCTATCCGATAACCTGGATAACCAGTTTGTATATAACGTGCAATCGACTGTTTTAAATCATCTTTTGATTGTGCTCTCTCCCACAATTTGCGAGAGAGAAGCACCTTTGACTTGTTACTCACCTTCAATCACGAAATCACCTTGTCCGTCTCCTTCGGTTTGTTGTTCCACTTCAATTGGATCAGCTTCAATGAATTCTGGTTCTTCCGTAATATCTTTTCGAACCACTTCGTCCTGCTGCGCTTGTGACTGCACTTCAATGCTAATTGGCAAGTATTTGAACATGTAACGAACCACTGTTTTCTTCGCCATTTCCTCATAATCTGTTTTCCACGGGCTATAGTTTGAATTTGCTGAAGCTGAACGACCGCGACGCTTTTCAATTTCACTCTTTGGCATAAATTCCATTTGGTGTCCGCCATCCTTGAAATGAGCGACTGCATACGCTCCAATAAACTCACCTCGATCACCAAATGACGGTTTGTGCTTTAGTTGAGGGTGTAAACCTAATTCGTATTCAAATTCATCATTTTCGTATACTGCATGTGCATAAATGCTTTGAATATGACCAGAACGTCTTGCTAAATCAATCATGCCTTTATATCCAATAATGAAAGTCGCTTCACTCTTATACGGTAAGATATAGCAATGTCCTAGTAATCCAGGTTCAAGCCCTAATTGTACGGCTGACATGACGGCCCCCATCAACGACGGCACGCTGCATTCAAGCAATTTAGGATTTGTACGAATTGTTGTAAGAGCAATCCGACTCATACGGTCCATATCCATATGCTTTGGTAATACCTCAGCCATTTTAGGACCCATTTTCTTCATATACGCTTCGACTGTTTGTTCAGGTGTTACTGGTGCGCTTGCCTTACGATTTGCTAATTGATTTTTTACATCTTTATTAGTTGCCATTGTTTATTTCCTCCCTTATTTAACTGTGAATTTTCTTGATTTAGATTCTTTAACATACTGCTCAAATAAATCTGGGTGTTCCACTTTGAATCGCTTGCTATCAAACCGATTAGTTGTATATGACTTCCAATAAATCTTGTAGTTCTCAGTTCCACCAACTTCATTGGTGCCGAGTTTTGCTTTGATTTTGTTTTCGTACTCTGCCTTTTGTTCTTGCAGGGCTTTTATTTCTCGGTCCACTTGATCACGCGCTTCAATCAGAAGCTCTTCTTGCTTCCCTAAACTTACAAAACTGTCTGCAATAGATTCTGGATATAGATGTTTAAGTAATTCTGTTGATGCATCTGAACCATCAAACATCGGTGGCTCGTTCTTCTCAACATTGTTGAGCCAGAAGTCTTTCGCTATATCTACTAGATAACCAATCAATTCATCATCTCTTTCAATTTCTTTTATAACGAATTTATTACCACCGACTAATGCAGCGAAATATCCCCACTGTAAACCCGTTACAAAAAAGTACCACTGTATTTGAACAATATATTGTTCAGGAATCTCGTCACTTTCCCACTCTTTTTTTAAATACTCGCTAGCAGTTTTAATTTCTAAAATACCGTTACCACGTTCTTTATTTATAATTATTCGATCTACATTAGCTAGGGCCCATTCATACTCAGGGTGTTGCAAAATTGCATTTCTTCTTCTAACCTTCATTTCAGTTCTTTTTACAAATTCTTGCGCAATAATATCCTCCATGACCGTTCCCCAGTACGCCGCTTCCGACTCAATCTTTGCATCCGGAGCAGAACCCGTTTTTTCTAAATACACCCCAATAGGCGATTTATATTTACTGATTCCTACGATTGCACCAATATCTGAACCACCGATGCCCGATTTTCTCCATTTCAACCATTCAATTTTTGAAATACTTGTTGTAGCAACTAACTGTTTTGCAATCATTTAATTGCCTCCTTTTTCAAAATTGGTATGTGCAAATTCACCGAAATACTGTATAGCCGCTGCATCGTAAGTTCTCGCAGCTGCTTCTTCATCAGCGAATGTACCAAGATGAATTTTTCTTTTATTAACCTTAATTTCAGCAATCCACTTCGACTTTTGTTTAGAAAACCAAACTCCTTTATACCTAGAAGCTCCTTTTCGAATATTTCTTTCGTTCTGCATATTTTGTGTTCTTGAGGCAAAGCGTAAGTTTTCACGAGTGTTATTTAGCCCGTTGCCATCTATATGATCTACATCTACACCCTTTGGAGCATTTGTAATTAAACGATGCATATAAATCACCTTACAATTTTTGCGACCTGTTCCTTTTACATATCCAACCGCATACCATCTTGTTTTTCTTTTATTTGCACACCATTTATATCGACTGATCAATTCATAATCTTCAGAACTAATAATCGCTACTTGCCCTTGTGTTAGAGGGATCTTTACAAAGTTCATTCCATCCACTCCTTTTCCGTGGTATACTACTTTCAAATGAATTCTTTTAAGGGAACCCATTGCCGTGGGTTCTTTTTTATTCCCCTGCAACAAACCTCGTTGCATGCCGCTCTAAAAACTTTTCGGCACATTCTTCACAAATTAAACTTCCTTCGAATTCGTAATACGTCATTCCAAAGTACAATTCACCTTCACAATCGCTACAATAATGTTCGAATTGTTTTTTGCATGAATCGTGGTGATTTCCTATTACAATTGGATTTTCTATCATCTAACTCACCTCCTCACAAAGAGTTATGTAATGTGCTCTCTCTACCAAATCCGCGTTAACTCCCTGGCTTCTTAACCGCTTAATAACCTTAAGAATATTTTTACGATTTTTTTCACGTTCCGCATCGTGCTTTTCTTTCGCTCGATATAGTGCTGCAAGTTCCCTTCTTGCTAGACATGCTTCCCTTACCCACTCACGCAATAATTTTTCATCATGTGTTCTTAATGCTTGGATTTGCATTTGATTACAATATTTTAAGAACTCATCTAACACCTGTTTCTTTTGCATGTCCTTTTGTAAAACTGGTGCTGTTATGCTCATACTGTTTTCTCCTTTCGTAACTGTTCATTTTCTTGCTTTAGCTGTTCATTCTCGCTGATAAGTTTTTCAAATGTATCTAATAGCGCTACCCCACCCACGAATAACACGATAACCACCGCTGTGATAAAAAGACTGAATGTACTTTCAACCAACGCTTGGTTCCTCCTTTTGAGATTCTAACCATGCTTCCAAATCTTTTTGTAAGAAGAGTAATTTGCGCCCTTCTCGGATAACTGGAAAATGCGGATGGTTTGCAAGTTCATACACTCGGCAAACTGCGATGTTAAGATAAGCAGCTGCTTCTTTCACTCGCAACACCTTGTTTGGTTGTGATTGTTGATGTAAATCAGCTAATGCTGATCTGATTTCTTCACGAACCACTTCACGGATTGACTCTTTAATGATTTGATCTAATCCCATTTTGTTTTGCTCCCTTCTATTTAACTTAACTAACTCTAACTTAACTATCGGTTAAGTTATGGACAAAAAATTTTAATTGCATCTAGTTTTACTTTTAGAAACCCAGCAATTTTAACAATTAGGTCATAATAAGGACGGCGTTTGCCATTTTCAATGTACCAATAATATACCTCGGTAATACCAACGGCTTCAGCTACTTCCTTACATGTATATCCTTGTTCTACACGTAGCTGTTTTAGAGTTTTCATATGCAACTCCTCTCTTCCGTTTTTGTTGTTACACTCATAATAACTTAACCAAAGGTTAAGTTCAAGTGTTTTATTAAATTTCTTTTAAAAAATTTTATCTTTCCACTTAACTGATAGTTAATATATAATGACAGTGTAGCACTGTGACACTATCACAGTAATAAAGAAGAAATAATTTCATATAAAATAGAGAAAATAAACTTGGGGTGTTTTTATTATGTTTAACCATGAGAGGCTAAAATCACTAATTGATAAAAGAGGGATTTCCCAACAACAATTAGCTGATGCGATTGGTGTTAGTCATGTTTCTGTCTATAACTATGTTGAGGGAAAAAAGAAACCAGGTATACGTACACTACAAAAGATAGCAAATTTTTTAAAAGTTACTACTGATTACCTGTTAGGATTATCTGATTCACCAGATTTAACAGCAGATCAAGATCTACAACTTACAGAAGAGGCTCAAGAAATTCTTCAAATCATAAATGATCTACCTGAAGAACAACGAAAAAAAGCATTAGAACAACTAGAAATGTTTGTGAATTACGAAAAAGCTAAAGGGAATATTTAATAAAAAAAGACTATCCGAAAAAAATTAGATAGTCTTTTTTACATTGCTTTTTCACTTTCATGTTCACTTAAACAAATAGATAATAATGTTTCTTTTGGATTATCTTCTTCTTGCAGAAGTAAAAGCGCTTTTTTTATCAGGTTAACTTCCCCATCTTTACTCTTCATCTTCTCTTGTCCCCTTTATTATTTTTGTTATTTTTTTACATAAATTTCTTTTTTGTTCATAAGCCTAAAAAGGAAATTTCCCTTAAAACTACAAATGACACCGTCAATTAAGACGATGTCATTTTAAATTTATATATGTAAACCTATATTTTGGACCTTACCAACCGCCACCAGGGTCAACCATCATTTGCTGAACTACTGGTTTTGAATCATCTGCACTAGGCTTTTCTTTCGCAGAATCAGTGTTAACAACTAGTGTAGTTGCTAATAATAGTACAGGAATAATTGTAATTATTTTTTTCATCTAATCCCCTCTTTCCGATGCTAATTATACCAAATATTCAAATTAAACCCAAGTGAATTTTCGGTAAATTCGAATAAAATATATTTCCTGATTTTTGACACATTAGAAGAGATTGTTTCATTAACTCTTCTCTTTTAGCTCCCTCATATGTTAAAGCTAAATAAGCGGTCTGTATGTCTGTTAATTCACCTGTAGAACTTTTTATTTGATTTAACATCTCCCTCGCTCCTGTTGTATTACCTTGTTTAATCATTAAATATGCCAGCTCACTTGGATGTATAACATCTGTATCACTAATTTCTTTGTCATGGTGAATCTTTAAAAATGATAATGTATGTTGCACCATTTCTTTCTTCTTCTCTACAGCTTCAACCTTTCTATCACCAATCACTTGTAATGTTTTCTCTAGGTAATATTTTGAGTTCTCATATTCACCTACTGAGAAAACATACGATTCACCTAGCTTTAAGTACGCATTTACTTTTGGAAAAGAAAAATAGTTATCCCACTCAAGATCATCTATTAATTTAATACAAACGTTTCTTGCTTCATCTACTTCTCCCCCTTGCAATGAAGTAACAGCAATAGCTTCTCTGTAACGTAATTTGAAGCACTCCCGAAGATATTTATTACTAATTTTATCAATTTTAGTCTCTATTGATTTCAGACGCTCATTTAAAGCCGTATAATTTCCTGTTTGATATTGCGCTTGACATAATAAAATTTCAGTTAACAATTCCATCTCAATTGTTTTCACTGATTTACTTGCCATATGCAACGCTTTATAATATAGTTTGGCATTCAACTCACCGGTATATCGTTTATAAATAATCAGATACACACTAGCAAATTCTTTATTTTCAGACACCTTAGACTGTAATTCACTATTTATTACTTCAATCAAAAGATCGAACTTACCTCTTAAAGCTAAGTCCTCCATCGCTTCACGTAAATTCTCTGATTTCGGATTTGTGACATCAATATAATTCTTTAATATATTCCCTTGTACCTGTATGCCTTTATTTAATAGAATAATTGTTTTAGAAAGAAAACCAAAACTAATATCTGTGTTACCTTTAAATACTTTTGTAACAGTACTTGGCTTAACACCCCAATGATCTGCTAGTTTATTTTTTCTTATACCAGCTACACATAATTCTTTTTCAATTTGACCTAGAGCTTTCCACATGCTTTGTCCCCCTTATTGGAACAAGATACACTTCCCACGCACATTAATGCTGAATTACATCCAAAAGCTGTGTTATACTAGCCGTATACGTTACGAAAACTTGTAACCGAAAGGCTCATGGAAAATGTTTTCCCTACTTCAATTAGGGTTAAACGGTGTAAACGTGTTCCCAGCACATTTACACACACTATGGGTCTTTTTTGTTCCGTTTGATTTCTTAAAATCAGTTTATCACAAGATTAAGAATCTTCATTCCACTTAAAGTCAATTCATGTTGAGAAAGTTTTTTTGAAAAGTCTATGCCCCAAAACTATTAGCAAATATATTACGTTTGTACTATGGCTGCTACCTATAAAATATTATTATTCGTGTTTATATAAAATAAAAAAAGAGCTGAGAGGCTCTTTTTTTACATTTATTTATTTGTTTATTAGTTTGTTTTCTTTTCTATTCCTATGATAAATGATATCTTCTTCGATTCTTTTAACAATTCCATCGAATCCTGTAAATAAACTATCTGCTCCGTAACCTAATTTTGTAATTAAATTATAAATTTCATATGCTTTAGACCGTGGGATATAAAATTTATATATAAGTGGCTTTTCTTCTACTTCTGGATCATCCCATCGAATTCTATTATTATCTACATATTCTTGGATAATAACCTCTAATGAACGTCTATCAACTAAATCAAATTTACATTGTTCTATTTTATGCGTTTTGTATGACCAACAACTCAACACCCCTTTTTGATAATTCAAATTAGGATTCCGATAATTATCCGGTCTTACTAAACGTAAGGGTATTTTATGTTTGGTAGGTTTTAAGAACTCTATTATTTCATAGTTCAAAGCATACAAAACCATATTCCCATCTATCCGCTCTGATTTTATAACACCTATTGATGCGAAATATAAAGAAGTAAAAATATTAACTGTCCAATCAATTAAACGAGTTGGTACTCCATAATGTTGCGCTAATGCTGCAATTTCTAACATTTCGTCAGGAATCCAAACATCACCTAATTTCCTCGTTGAACCAAAAGAAAATTTATTCAATATATCGCCTCTCAAAAATGGAGCATCTGGAAGATTAAGACCTTTTAAATCAGCTAAATCATAAAATCTTTTTAGAGCAGTTAATTCTGCAGTTTGATAAAAATTTTCAAACTCTCTTTGAGGATGTTCAAAATGAAACCCATTAGAAGAAGTATCAAAGCTAGCATAATTAAACAACTTATAAAAACTATTTTTATCTTCTCTTAAAGCACTCGGCAAAAGTTTATATTTTTCACTGCTTTCTCCCCTGAAAATGTAACCATCAAATAAAAAACTATACTTTCCAATTGGAGAAAATTCATTATATATATCACTATCCTCCGAAAGATATATTTCTTTTAACACCTTACTTGTAATCATAATTCCCTCTCCTTCAAACTCTATAACTTATATATACATTACTAATTCTACTATTGAATACTTATTTATTGTACCGTGTCTAACTACTTATTAACAAGTAATGGAAATCACATCCTATAACTGAATTTGTTCATATATGGTAAAATATATCCATCGCTGATATGTCCAACTATGTAATTTTCATAGCAGCAAAATTACAACTAGACTTATACAACATGACTCAAAACAAATTGAAGGAGTGTTTTAAGTGAAAGGACATATTCGAAAAAGAGGAAATAAATATTGTATTGTGGTCGACATTGGACCTGATCCAGAGACAGGAAAAAGAAGACAGAAGTGGTTTTCTGGGTATAAGACAAAAAAAGAAGCACAGGCTGATGTTGCGAAGAAGATTACAGAATTAAATGAAGGAACTTTTATAGAACCGTCTAAAGTTACGCTAAAAGATTACCTAAATCATTGGCTAGAAATTAAAAGTATGAGCATAGAAAAGAGTACCTTTGCTGGCTATAGGGCATTTATCAACCAACATGTTATACCTAGTATAGGAATGGTCGCGCTCCATAAATTAAATG
>Ga0209463_1001299_pt1 | contig 15576 bp, 13 predicted proteins | sample AgamicMgSfrz_FD_187169 | JGI IMG/M metagenome (GOLD analysis project Ga0209463, IMG submission 187169) | Agave microbial communities from Guanajuato, Mexico - Mg.Sf.rz (SPAdes) (version 2) | ecosystem: Host-associated > Plants > Phyllosphere > Phylloplane/Leaf | place: Guanajuato, Mexico... | reverse complement strand
GGGAAAGTTCCATTTAAAAAGGGCTCCATGATGAACATGAACCCCTTTTTACACCAGCCACCGGATCGGTCAACCGATCCTTAAACGATCGGCATTAGGGGATCTCCCGGCTTTTTTTATTCTTTTATCTGTCGCGGTGCGCTTAACTCGCCTGGCGCGTTTCGTGGCTACGACGATAAGCGATCAGGTCTTCAATAGTGACCAGCGGCATATTATGCTGTTTAGCAAAAACTATCGCCTCTGGCGCGTGCGCCATGGTGCCATCATCATTCGTCAGCTCGCACAGCACGCCAGCCGGTTTAAAACCTGCCAGTGAAACTAAATCGATCGTCGCTTCGGTATGGCCGCCGCGCGCCAGGACGCCGCCGTCACGCGCGCGCAGAGGAAACACATGGCCAGGGCGATTAAGATCGCTGGGCTTAGCGTTATCTGCAATAGCGGTACGAATGGTTGTGAGACGATCCTGCGCTGAAACGCCGGTCGTTACGCCCTGTGCGGCTTCAATCGTAACGGTAAAACCGGTGCCGAAAGAGCTGGTATTGTTCTCCACCATCATCGGCAGATCAAGTTCCTGACGACGCTGTTCGGTAATGCAAAGGCAAACAATACCGCTGCCATGACGAATCGTTAATGCCATTTGTTCAACGGTCATGGTTTCCGCCGCGAAAATCATATCAGCTTCATTTTCACGGTTTTCATCGTCGAGGACCATTACGCCGCGGCCTTCACGCAGAGCTGCGATGGCGCGTTCTACACGCTGTTCAGGCGTGCCAAATTCAGAAAGTAGCGTCTGATTCATGGTAAATTAACCTTATCAATATTGTGGTTACCAGAATCAGGGCGTGCTTGAGGAGTGCATAAAAATAACGCGAGGCGAGCCGAAGCTCGACAGAACCGTTACTCTCTCCCATCCGGACTTTAACCGTCGGCCCCGGAATTACACCGGATCTGCTGACCTTCCAATCGCAAGATCGGAAGCGCTCGCGGGCTTTCAGCTGCTGCTGATTTACCGCCGGTGGGGAATTTCGCCCCGCCCTGAGAATAAGCGGATTTACTATAGCGCCAAATATCTGCTCCGGCAACGCACAATAGCAGCATAAGCTTATCTGTGTAACGCAACTGCCATTTTAGGTTTATCCTTTTTCATACAGGCATTACACTTAAGTTAACTTTGTTGCGACCAGGAAACGGCCATGATTGACCCGAAAAAAATTGAACAACTCGCTCGCCAGATACATGACGCGATGCCAAAAGGCATTCGCGAATTTGGCGATGACGTTGAGAAGAAAATTCGTCAGGTTCTGCAAGCACAGCTGACGCGCATGGATCTGGTTAACCGTGAAGAATTTGATGTACAAACGCAGGTGCTGCTACGTACACGTGAAAAGCTGGCCGTGCTGGAGCAGCGTCTTGCAGCTCTGGAAGGCCAGAATGGTGGCACAACCTCAACGTCTTCCGTAGCGACGCAGACCTCTTCAACGTCTGCCGCACCGGTAACGTCCGCTTCGCAAACTGCAGCATCTGCACCGCCAACCTCACCTGCAGCAACGCCAGCAACGCCAGCAACGCCAGCAACGCCAGCAACGCCAGCAACGCAGGATATTGTTAAGACTGAGGATCCAAACAGCTAACAACAACGGCAGGCCTGTCTCTTATAGCCTGCCGCTGTTATTTTATGCGTGCTGTCGTAGCTTATGAGCGAATACGTTTGATGATGTTGGTCGTGGAAATACCGTCTTCAAAGTTCAGCACGCGCACTTCACCGCCGTTATCCCAAACTTCTTTGCTTCCCGCGATCTCTTCAGGCTTATAATCGCCGCCTTTCACCAGCAGGTCAGGCAGGATTTCGGCAATCAGTCGCTGTGGCGTATCTTCTTCAAACGAAACAACCCAGTCGACGGATTCCAGCGCGCCCAGCACAATCATACGGTTTTCCAGCGGATTAACCGGCCGGCTATCGCCTTTCAGGCGCTTCGTTGACGCATCGCTGTTAACGGCGACAATCAGACGATCGCCCAGCTTACGCGCGTTAGAGAGATAGGAAACGTGTCCAGCATGCAAAATGTCAAACACGCCGTTGGTCATGACCACTTTTTCACCACGCCGACGCGCCAGCGCTACCGCTTCTTTCAGCTGTGCTTCGTTCATAATGCCAAAGCCGCTTTCCGGGCGCGCATGAATCGCGTTTTCCAGCTCCACGGGCGATACGGTAGAAGTTCCCAGCTTGCCAACCACTACGCCAGCCGCAGCATTGGCCAGAAAACAGGCCGCTTCCAGATCGTCGCCAGCCGCCAGCGAAGCGGCCAGCACACCGATCACCGTATCGCCAGCGCCGGTCACGTCATAAACTTCCTGCGCCAGCGTCGGTAAATGCAGCGGCGCCTTGCCCGGCTGCAACAGCGTCATGCCGTTTTCTGAGCGGGTAACCAGCAGCGCTGACAGTTCATAGTCAGCCACCAGCTGCATGCCGCGCTCAACAATCTGCGCTTCGTCCTTACATTTGCCCACTACCGCTTCAAACTCGGACAGATTCGGCGTCAGCAGTGTGGCACCACGGTAGCGCTCAAAATCGGTTCCTTTCGGATCGACCAGAACCGGTACATTTGCGCTACGCGCCAGCTGGATCATCTGTTGCACGCTGGCCAACGCGCCTTTAGCGTAATCAGACAGCACCAGCGCTCCGGTATGCGGCAGCGCGGCAGCGATGCGCTGATGAAGCGGTTCAGGATTGACGCCTTCGAAACCTTCTTCAAAATCGAGACGGATCAGCTGCTGATTACGGGAAAGAATACGCAGCTTGGTAATAGTGGGATGCGTAGACAGCGCAACGAAATCGCACTGGACATTCACATTTTGCAGGCTGGTGCCCAGCGCCTGGGCGGCATCATCCATGCCCGTCAGTCCGATCAGCCGTGAAGAGGCCCCCAGCGCGGCAATATTCATTGCTACGTTAGCTGCTCCGCCAGGACGCTCTTCGACGTTGTCCACTTTAACCACCGGCACCGGCGCTTCCGGTGAAATACGGCTGGTAGGGCCATACCAGTAGCGATCCAGCATCACATCGCCGACAACCAGCACTTCTGCACGGCTAAATTCGGGCAGTGTCACTTTCATTACAGAGACTCCAGACTGCATTAAAAATATTGCGCGCGATAATAGCACAGTCAAAACGCTGTGCCGCGCATAATGGTTTCTCTAGCTTTCAGGCGGTGAGATTTGCAGCCAGCGTTGCCAGCTCTCCTGCACCACCAGCCGCTCGCCCATAAAGGATTCCGGCGCGACGTGTCCGGCCTGCTCCTGCAGCGCCAGATGATGTAACTCATCGCGTAACGTGACGTAGGCCTGCGTCAGCGCGTCAGCCTCCTGCTGCGCAATTTTGTTATAGCGAGCCAGCAGCTCAAGGATACGCACGTTATCAGACCACCCCGTCAGCTTTGGCTCCTGGGATGCATAACGCAGCACCAGATACTGCGTAATAAATTCAATATCGGTAATGCCGCCTTCGTCGGCTTTAATATCCCAGCGATCTTTATATTTATGGCTCAGGTGGACATACATTTTTTCGCGCATTTCGCGCACCTCTTTTTGCAAGGAGGCAGCATCGCGCGGCAGGCAAAGGATCTGGCGGCGAATGGCTTCAAAACGCTGGCTTAGCGCAGGCTCGCCATAAACAATGCGCGCCCTGACCAGCGCCTGATGTTCCCACGTCCATGCCTCGTTGCGCTGATACTCCTCAAACGCGTCCAGCGTACTCACCAGCATTCCGGCAGATCCTGAAGGCCGTAAGCGCGCATCCACTTCATACAAAATCCCTGAAGAGGTACGTGTGCTGAATAAGTGCATGACCCGCTGCGCCAGGCGTAAATAAAACTGTCGGCCATCAATCGCGCGTTCACCATCGGTTACTGATTCAGCCGGACAGTCGTGGAGAAAAACCAGATCGAGATCGGAACTGTAGCCCAGCTCCCAACCGCCGAGCTTGCCATAGCCGACTACAGCAAATCCGCGCTCGCCCTGGTGCAGATGCGAAGGCCGACCATAGCGCTGAACCATCATATTCCACGCTTGTTGAACTACCGCCTGGATAATGGCTTCCGCCAGCCACGTCAGGTGATCGCTGACTTTCATTACCGGCAGCGTGCCGGCTATATCTGCAGCGGCAATACGCAGATGCTGCACCTGTTTAAACTGACGCAGCGCCTCCAGCTGTTGTTCTTCATCATCCTCAGGAATACGCAGCAGATACTGGCGTAGCTCATCACGATAGGCATCGGTCGCGGTAGGTTGATAAAGCGTGGCGGGATCGAGCAGTTCATCCAGCAGAAGCGGATAGCGCGCCAGCTGGCTGGCAATCATCGGCGAGGCGGCGCAGAGACGAATCAGCTGTTTCAGCGCGCCAGACGACTCGGTTAATAACTCAAGGTAAGTGGTGCGCGTGACCACGCCCAGCAAGAGCGGGATCAGTCGCTGCAGTGTGGTATCCGCATCGGCCCGCACGCACACTTCATTCAGCAAACGAGGCATCAGTTGGTCAAGCGCCAACCTGCCGCGCGGACCAATAGTGCGTTTATCCACATCCTGACGAAACGCATTGAGCGTACGCGAAAGGGTTTGTCTGGCTGGCATATCAAGATGCGCCAGTACCCCCTCCAGATCGCTTTGTTCCAGCTTATCCAGCCATAGCTCTGTCATCTCCTGGCTTTCATTCTCTTCAGCGCTGTCTGGCGCATCTTCGCCAATCAGCTCGTTAAAAATCAGCCGTACCTGCGCCATCTGGTTTTCCAGCGCCTTGTGCAGCGCCGTCCAGTTGGCAAAGCCCATCGCCCAGGCAAGCCGCGCCTGATTCAACGCATCCGCTGGCAGCGTTTGCGTTTGCTCATCGGCAATGCTCTGCAACAGGTTCTCCAGCCGTCGCAGGAACAGATAAGCCTCCCGCAGCGCACTAACCTGTGGCCCGGTCAGTAAATTCAATTCTTCAATAGCGGAGAGCGTTGGCAGTAATGCGCGCTGCTGTAGCGAGCGCTCACGTCCACCACGGATCAGCTGAAAAACCTGAACGATAAACTCGCTTTCGCGAATGCCGCCAGCGCCCAGCTTAATATTATCTTTCAGGCCGCGCCGACGGACTTCACGCGCGATCATTCCTTTCATATTGCGCAGCGACTGTATAACGCTGAAATCGATGTAGCGACGATAGATAAAAGGACGCAGCATCTGCTGCAGCTCCTGGCTCCAGCGATCTTCGCTATCGCCCATCAGCCGCGCTTTTACCATCGCATAACGTTCCCAGTCGCGCCCCTGCTCCTGATAGTAATCTTCCAGCGCGGCAAAGCTCAGTACCAGCGGCCCGCTGTCGCCAAAAGGCCGCAGCCGCATATCCACGCGATAGACAAAACCATCGGCTGTAGGCTGGTCGAGAACTTTAATCAGACGCTGTCCAAGCCGGGTAAAAAACTGCGCGTTATCCAGTTCGCGGCGTCCGCCGCGCGTTGAGCCGTTTTCCGGCCAGACGAAAATCAGATCAATATCCGAGGAGAAATTCAGCTCTCCGCCGCCCAGCTTGCCCATACCCAGAATCAACAACGGCTGAGGTTCGCCCGCCGCATTGCAGGGCGTGCCGAAATCGCGACAGCAGGCCTGCCACAGCCAGTCGCGCGCGGCAACAATCAGGGTTTCAGCCAGCACGCTGAGCTGCCGGAGCGACGCTTCCGTACTGCTTGCGCCGGTCGTCTGCATCCAGGCGATACGCACCATCATTTGCCGACGGAACAGACGCAGCTGGCGCATTAGCGCTGTTTCATCGCTAACAGACTGAAGCTGCTCGCTCAGCCAGCTGGCATAGTGCTGCCATTCCTCCGGCTGCGGCGGCTGGTCGGTAAGCTGCTGCCACCACTCCGGGTGCTGTAACAGGCTTTCGGTAACGAAATCGCTAAAGGCCAGTACCGCCTGCTGTTGCAGGCTCAGCGATGCAAATGAACGCTCCAGCCGCTCCGCCGCTTTCTCTGCCTGCTGCTGCAATAGCGCAGGCAGCGGTCCGGTAAATATTGGCAGCATAACTTCTCCCTGAATGCGATCAGACGTTGCCGTTAAGCCAAAATGCCGGTTGTTTTAGTGCCTGACGGCACAGCGCGTCCAGCTCGTTATAGCGGTTAGCATGAATCGCCTGCGCCAGCTGTTGCCAGGGCAGCAGCCAGCTCTCAACTTCATGCTGCGGATAAGCGCCGGCCAACAGGTGAACCGCCAGCAGCTGACGCGACAGACGCGCCAGCTTATCCAGATATTCATTATGCTGACGAACGGTGCCGAAGGTTTCTTTCAAATCGGCGGCAACGCGACCTAACATGATGTCAGCGAAGCGTTTAAAGGAACCCTGCAGACGAGCGCTATTTTTTGCGTCAACGAAAGGACGCCAGCCCGCCGCGATCAGCCAGCTGGAAAAAGTAAGCTGCGCATCCAGCCACGCCGGGCTGTAGCAAAATGATGAGGCGTCCTGCCGCCCCGCTTCCAGCGTCTCAATCAAACAGGTCAGCTTTTGCCGCAGCTGATTGCTGGCTTTACGCGGCACCAGCGCGCCGAACAGCGAGAATGTCTGTCTTATGGTTTCCAGCGCTTCCAGCACGTTTTTCTGGGCTGCTGGCTCGCCACGCAGCCATAGCTCTTCATGATATTGCCACTGCTTCATCGCCAGTGAAAAGGCGGCCTGCATGCCCTCCTCCACCGTTGCCCTGGGTTTGACGTGCAGAATCGGCAGCGGCCGTATTAACTGCGCGGGCTTACCCTGCGCCAGCCAGTAACCGCGAGCCGCTTTACTCAGGCTGCCGAGGCGCAAGCCTTCCTCTCTCCCCAACTCAGCCGCCAGCGCCAATACATCAGCCAGCTCGCCCTGTTTCAGCTCCAGTTCCACTTCCTGCAAGGGCTCGCTGAACGCTCCGGCGCTGACTTCGCCGCGATCCAGCGCCACTTCTATTTCGCTGTTTCCGTAGGTCACCAGCCAGCGCTCACGGTTGAAATGGGTGGTAAACAGCGGCTTAAGCTGCTGCTGTAAAGCCTGCGTATCGGTTCCGGCTGGCCAGATTTCGGCGGGCAGACGCGCTATATCTAACTCCGGCTGGGTTAAATCAACGTTGTATTCCGGGCGCTGATGCAGGCCGCCGATCGTCTGTCCGGCCGCTTTCAGCGTCATCTCATAGCGGTCGCCGATACCGCGAATACGCAGCCCCATATCCCAGCGGCGTAGCTGATTATCCGACGTTTCGTAATAGATGTTGGTCAGCGCGACCGGCGCGCTGTATTGATGAGGCCAGGCGGCCAGCTGGCTGCCAAGTCGATCCGCCGCCTGCGGCGTTGCAATGAACTTTAACTCGATTTCAATGGTCATAATTTTTCATTCAATCTTTCACTGGCGCAGATTTCAGGAATAAGCCGAAGAGTAATGCAGATAACCCGCTGCTGTCTCTGCTTTATTATGCTTTCGCGAGCTTTGCCGCATCAGTTTGAGACCAGGATAGTTCTCATTCAGATTTTTGCGTAGCCTATCCAGACTGTGCCCTAAAATTTTCCCGGAACACATGAAAAAACGACATCGAATGAAGAAATCACATCTTATTGGTCTGACTTTGCTGGCTTTCAGCGTTACCGTCCCCGCCCATGCCGAAGAAAAACGGTATATTTCCGATGAATTATCTACCTGGGTTCGTAGCGGGCCGGGCGATCAGTATCGTCTGGTAGGCAAGCTGAACGCGGGCGAACAGGTCACGCTGCTACAAACTAACAATGAAAGTCATTACGGTCAGATTCGCGACGCCGAAGGCAAAACGAACTGGATTCCGCTGGCGCAGCTGAGCGTTGAGCCCAGCCTGCGCACACGCGTGCCGCAACTTGAGCAACAGGTGAAAGATCTCACCGATAAGCTGGCGAATATCGACAATAGCTGGAATCAACGCACGGCGGATATGCAGAAAAAAGTGGCCGCCAGCGACTCCGTGATTAACGGTCTGAAGGATGAAAACCAGCAGTTGCGCAATCAGCTTATTGTGGCGCAGAAAAAGGTTAACGCAGCCAATGTGCAGCTTGATGACAAGCAGCGCACCATTATTATGCAGTGGTTTATGTACGGCGGCGGCGTAGCCGGCGTTGGCCTGCTGCTGGGCCTGCTGCTGCCGCACATGATCCCTCGCCGCAAGCAAAACAATCGCTGGATGAACTAGCCAGCACGCGGTTTCCGTCAGGCTCCCCACTAACCGCAGGGCGAATAACGCGCCCTGCTGCTGTCATGCCCGTAATTCTGCTATTGTTGTGCCAGAATATTCCTTCTGGACACCATGCTTTTGCCGGTTCAAAAAACTGGCTCCGGCACGCCTGATGATTAATTTGCTGAATTCTGGAGAAGATCTGTAGTGAAAACATACCTTGTCGGTGGCGCGGTACGCGATGGTTTGCTTAAGCTGCCGGTCAAAGACAAAGACTGGGTTGTCGTCGGCGCAACGCCGGAAATGATGCTGAAGCAGGGATACCAGCAGGTAGGGCGTGATTTTCCGGTGTTTCTTCATCCGACAAGCCGGGAAGAATATGCGCTGGCGCGCACCGAGCGTAAGTCCGGTAGCGGCTACACCGGTTTCGTTACCTGGTCGGCACCCGATGTAACGCTGGAACAGGATCTGCAACGTCGCGATCTGACGATTAACGCCATTGCGCAGGATGAAGCCGGTCATTATATCGATCCTTATCAGGGGCGTGCGGATCTGGGTAAGCGCCTGCTGCGTCACGTCTCCGATGCCTTTATTGAAGATCCGCTGCGCGTATTGCGCGTGGCGCGCTTCGCTGCCCGCTACGCCCATCTTAATTTCCGTATCGCTGATGAAACTATGGCGCTCATGCAGGCGATGGTTGCCAGCGGCGAGTTGGCTCACCTGACCGCTGAACGCGTCTGGAAAGAGACGGAAAATGCGCTGGGCACGCGTAATCCGCAGGTCTATTTTCAGGTCTTACGCGACTGCGGCGCGCTGGCCGTGCTGTTTCCAGAAATCGACTGCTTATTTGGCGTGCCTGCACCGGCCAAATGGCATCCCGAAATTGATACCGGCATTCATACGTTAATGACCGTCGCCATTGCTGCTCAGCTAACGCCTGAGATCGATGTCCGTTTCGCTACGTTCTGTCATGATGTGGGCAAGGGTTTGACGCCGCCGGAAAAATGGCCCAGCCATCCGGGACACGGGCCAGCCGGCGTGCCGCTGGTGGAAAACATTTGCCGCCGCCTGCGCGTGCCGAATCATATTCGCGATCTGGCGGTTCTGGTGGCGGAGTTTCATGATGTGGTACATGCCATCGAAAACCAGTCTGCAGAGCGCCTGGTTGCCCTGTTCGATCGCATGGATGTCTGGCGTAAGCCGCAGCGTGTCGTCCAGCTGGCGCAAACCAGCGAAGCGGATGCCCGTGGACGCGCTGGTTGGGAAAGCAATCCTTATCCACAGCGGGATTATCTGAGCGAGGCGTTTCAGGTCGTCCAGGCCGTTCCCACTAAAGCGGTGATTGATGACGGATTTAAAGGCGCGCAGGTGCGTGAAGAGCTGACTCGTCGTCGCATCGCGGCGCTGGAAGATTGGCGAGCAGATCGGAGCCGGTAAAGTTGGGCATAAAAAAGGAGGCGCAAGCGCCTCCTTTTTGTCCGTGCTGTTTTAAGCGGTCAGACAAACACCATATAAACCGCCGCCGCTACGATAAACCGGTAGATAGCAAAAGGCACGAAAGAGATGCGCTTAATAATGTGCAGGAAGAGTTTGATGGCCAGCAGCGCCACGATAAAGGCGGTAATAAAGCCCACCGCGAACATCGGCAGATCTTCCATTGTCAGGAAGCCCATGCTTTTGTAGAGATCGAGAACGGTTGCGCCCATCATCATCGGTACGGCCAAAATAAATGAAAATTCAGAGGCCGCGTAACGGCTTACGCCCATCAGCATCCCACCGGAAATCGTCGCGCCCGAACGGGAAAAACCCGGCCAGAGAGCCAGACACTGAAAGCAGCCAATCATAAAGGCCTGTCGCCAGGTAATATCATCAATACCCGCCGCTTTTGGCTGTTTCGGCTTGAGAAACTCAGCGGCCAGCAGCAGCACGCCGCCAACGATTAGCGCGTACATAACATTGATGGGATTAAACAGCGATTTAATCTGATCGTGCAGGATCAGGCCGACTACAACCGCTGGAATCATGCCCAGCAGAATATGAATCAACGTAAGATGACCGGTGCCTACGCCTTCATGCTTAACTTCGCCGAAACGAATGCCAATTAAACCGAACAGCCGACGCCAGAACATCACGACAACAGCCAGAATGGAGCCTAACTGAATGACAACTTCAAACGTTTCTGCTTTATCGCCTTCAAAACCCAGCAGATGGCCAACAATGATCATATGACCCGTGGATGAGACCGGAAGAAACTCCGTCAGCCCCTCAACAATGCCAAGGATCGCAGCCACCCAAAGCTGATGAATATCCGCCATCAAATGCCCTCTACCCTAATGTTTAAATCATTAAAAAAGCGGACGTCAGGAACGTAGCCGCCAGAAAATACGCCAACTCAGCGTAACGCCGGATTTTGACAGCCATAATGTGGTTCGGTTTCATTGTGATAGCAATCACATTGGATCTATTTCAGAATTGTCCCCGCCAGCCGCTGACGGGTTCCGCGCTCGATAATGACGCCAACCTGCGCCGCCTGCGCCACCGCACCAGGCTTGCTCAACTTGATGCGTATCCAGGGCGATCCGAAACGCGTCAGCAGCAGATCGGCCACCTCTTCCGCCACCCGTTCTACCAGCGCAAACCGTCCCTGTTCGACATGTTCGATGATGGCAGAAGCGACATCGGCGTAGCTCAGACAATCATTTACCTCATCACTGGCCGCCGCTTTCCGGTTATCCCAGGCCATTTCGACATCGAAAACCAGCTTCTGCTGGATGGTTTGTTCCCAGTCGTAAACGCCAATCGTGGTGATAACCGATAGCTGTTCAATAAATACAATATCCATGATGACAGTCTCTGTTTTTACGTTAACCGGATACCACTTCCGGCGAATTATGCGTATTATCCACGGATGATGAGAATAAAACGACCCTTACGAAACGGAACGTTGCTATGAGTGCAATCGCGCTTGGTATGATTATTTTCGCGTATCTGTGCGGATCCATTTCCAGCGCCATTTTGGTTTGCCGACTCGCTGGCCTGCCCGATCCGCGACAAAACGGCTCAGGCAATCCTGGCGCGACCAATGTGCTGAGGATTGGCGGTAAAGGCGCGGCGGTTGCAGTGCTGATCTTCGACGTTCTCAAAGGCATGTTGCCGGTTTGGCTTGCTTATGCGTTAGGCGTTTCGCCGGTTTATCTTGGATTGACCGCTATCGCTGCCTGTCTGGGACATATTTATCCGGTCTTCTTCCGCTTTCGCGGCGGCAAAGGCGTCGCAACGGCCTTTGGCGCTATTGCGCCGATTGGCTGGGATCTCACCGGCCTGATGACCGGCACCTGGCTGCTTACGGTACTTTTAAGCGGCTATTCGTCCTTAGGCGCTATTGTCAGCGCGCTGATCGCGCCTTTCTATGTCTGGTGGTTTAAGCCTCAGTTTACCTTTCCTGTCGCCATGCTCTCTTGCCTGATTCTGTTACGCCATCACGATAATATTCAGCGTTTATGGCGCGGACAGGAAACAAAGATATGGAAGAAGCGGAAAAAATAACAAGATAAATCCTGTACAGACTACGGTTATTTATTTGAAGAATGACACCAGCAGTAGAAATGCAGCAGTGCTTTTTTATTACTTAAATAAAATTCCCGCGATCTCTTTTCAAGATTGAAATAATTAAAAATAAAATTATATTCATAAAAACAGGCTAGCCTGTTTTTAATGCTTCACTTTATCTAATAACCGCAAGTCAAATTGCTCTGTGTTATTGCTATTTATAACAAGACGCTATTTTAGCAGCCGCCATTATTTGTTAAATTTCAGGATTGTCAGTAAGGAGAACGCATTCTGCCAACTTCGGTACACCTCAATCACTAAATGGCTTACAGGGTGATTTGGTCAAAGTTAACGGACGAAACCATGAGGAAAAAATGAGAGAATTAACAGAACACGAATATATACAGGTGAGCGGTAGCGGTATTATTATTGAAATCTCAGGTTTAATCGGAGAATATCTGGGTGGTTTTATTTACTCACAGGTTCCTGCGCTAACGATTAATATTCCCATTATTGGCACTATAGATATTAAAGATTACTTTCCTAATCTCGGCCGTGACGTCGGTAAAAATATAGGCGAAGGCATAGGTTCAACAATAGAAAACTTCATCGGCAAGATCCCGCTTATCGGCTGCTTGCTAAATAAGCTGATAGGAAATTAAGCGCGGTTTTTATAAAAAATCAGGCTGTTTTATATAATAAGCAGCCTGATTTATATTTATTACTGATATTCAACGGATTCGATTATCAAACGATAGCCGGCAGTTCCGCCAATGGCCAGCGTGGACGTACGGTAACGCCAAGTTCGCCGCGCGTGCCGCCTTTTAACCTCACCATGCCTGCATAAGCGATCATCGCGCCGTTATCGGTGCAGAATTCCGGGCGGGCATAAAAAACCTCACCGCCGCGCGCCTGCATGACTTCCGCCAGCTTCGCACGCAGCGTGCGGTTAGCGCTTACGCCGCCAGCCATAACCAGCCGCTTAAAGCCCGTTTGATCCAGCGCGCGCTTACATTTAATCGCCAGCGTATCAACTACCGCATCCTCAAAGGCGCGGGCGATGTCCGCATGGGTTTGCGCATCCTGGCTGTTTTCGCGAATTGTATTCGCCGCAAAGGTTTTCAAACCGGAGAAGCTAAAATCCAGCCCTGGACGATCGGTCATCGGGCGCGGAAACACAAAGCGTCCGGGCGTTCCCTGCTGCGCCATGCGCGACAGCATCGGCCCGCCAGGATAATCGAGTCCCAGCAGCTTGGCGGTTTTATCGAAGGCTTCGCCAGCGGCATCGTCGATCGATTCGCCCAGCAGCGTATATTCGCCAATGCCGGTTACGCCGATCAGCTGCGTATGGCCGCCGGAAACCAGCAGCGCGACAAAAGGAAACTGCGGCGGGTTATCTTCCAGCATCGGCGCCAGCAGATGCCCTTCCATATGATGAACCGGCACGGCTGGCACCTGCCAGGCAAACGCCAGCGAGCGGCCAATGGTTGCGCCCACTAATAATGCGCCGACCAGGCCAGGCCCTGCGGTATAAGCGACGGCATCAATATCTTTGCCCTCAAGGCCCGCTTCTTTCAGCGCCGCCTGAATTAACGGCACCGTTTTACGCACGTGATCGCGCGAAGCCAGTTCCGGCACCACCCCGCCATAATCGGCATGGACTTTCACCTGACTATAGAGTTGATTAGCGAGCAAACCGGTCTCATCGTCATAGATGGCAATACCGGTTTCATCACAGGATGTTTCAATACCCAGAACGCGCATGGTTGCTTTACCTCTCAGTTGCGGCGCGCAGTGTACCACAGCCACCGGGCACTCAAAGGCGATTTTCCGTAACGACCGTCTGTTTTTCGAACAAAAAACGAAAAAATAGTGAACGCCACCCGGTGCGATACGGTATACTCCTGCGCCTGCAAAAAAGCGGCAGCCGCCAGGTTCGCTGTCACGGTAAAAATGCGATGTTGCTTTACAACGCAGCCGCGATTGTTGTAAAATTCCGCACCATTTTGAAATGAGCTGACGCTGACGTCAGCAAAAGACCGAATTTATCGAGGTGAGAGTTACATGCCGGTAATTAAAGTACGTGAAAACGAGCCGTTCGACGTAGCACTGCGTCGCTTCAAGCGTTCCTGCGAAAAAGCGGGCGTTCTGGCTGAAGTTCGTCGTCGTGAGTTTTATGAAAAACCGACCACAGAACGTAAGCGCGCTAAAGCGTCTGCTGTTAAGCGTCATGCCAAGAAACTGGCTCGCGAAAACGCACGCCGCACTCGTCTGTACTAATTTCTTTCGGAGGCCTCGCGCTTCCATCGCGTGTTAAACGCAGACAGAGTCAAGTTAGAGGCCGTGCTTTCCGTAAGGAAGCGCGGCTTATTTTCGTTTATGAGCGAAGAAAACGGGGCTTATGGCCGGACGAATTCCACGCGTTTTTATTAATGACTTACTTGCCCGCACGGACATTGTGGATCTTATTGATGCCCGCGTTAAGTTGAAAAAACAGGGTAAGAATTTCCACGCGTGCTGTCCTTTCCATAACGAAAAAACCCCTTCTTTCACCGTTAACGGTGAGAAACAGTTCTACCACTGTTTTGGCTGCGGCGCCCACGGCAACGCTATCGATTTCCTGATGAATTACGATCGTCTGGAATTTGTCGAAAGCATTGAAGAATTAGCGACGCAGCATGGTCTCGAAGTGCCCTATGAAGCGGGCAGCGGGCCCAGCCAGTTTGAACGTCATCAGCGCCAAAGTTTATATCAGTTAATGACGGGCCTGGCCGAGTTTTATCAACAGGCGCTTAATCAGCCGCAGGCTACCGCCGCACGCGCGTACCTTAATCAACGCGGATTAAGCGATGAGGTTATTGCTCATTTTGCTATTGGTTTCGCACCGCCCGGCTGGGATAACGCGTTAAAGCGGTTTGGTCGTAACCCTGACGATCGCCAGTCGCTGACGGATGCCGGCATGCTGGTTACTAACGAGCAGGGCCGTAGCTACGATCGCTTTCGCGATCGCGTGATGTTTCCTATCCGCGATAAGCGCGGGCGCGTGATCGGCTTCGGCGGACGTGTATTAGGCGACGGCACGCCAAAGTATCTTAACTCGCCGGAAACCGATATTTTCCATAAAGGCCGCCAGCTGTATGGCCTTTATGAAGCGCAGAAGCAGCATGCTGAACCCGCCAGACTGTTGGTGGTCGAAGGCTATATGGATGTGGTGGCGCTGGCGCAGTTCGGCATCGATTATGCCGTTGCTTCGCTGGGCACTTCCACGACCGCCGATCATATTCAGCTGCTGTTCCGCAGCACAGATAATGTGGTTTGCTGTTATGACGGCGACCGCGCCGGTCGCGAAGCCGCCTGGCGTGCTTTAGAAACTGCGCTGCCTTACATGAATGACGGTCGTCAGCTACGCTTTATGTTTCTGCCCGACGGCGAAGACCCGGACACGCTGATTCGTAAAGAAGGCAAGGCCGCCTTTGAAGCCCGGATAGAGCAGGCGATGCCGCTCTCCAGCTTCCTGTTTGATTCGCTGCTGCCGCAGGTTGATTTGAGTACCCGTGACGGGCGGACGCGGTTAAGTACGCTGGCGCTGCCGTTAATTAGCCAGATCCCAGGCGAAACGCTACGGATCTATCTGCGCCAGGAGCTGGGCAATATGCTCGGTATCCTGGACGACAATCAGCTGGAAAAGCTGCTGCCGAAGCAGGCCGAAAGCAGCGTTCAGCCCGCGGCGCCGCAGTTAAAACGCACAACTATGCGTATACTTGTGGGTCTGCTGGTACAGAATCCGCGGCTGGCGGCGATAGTGCCTTCATTACAGGGGCTGGAAAAGCTTAATATG
>Ga0209463_1001298_pt1 | contig 15611 bp, 12 predicted proteins | sample AgamicMgSfrz_FD_187169 | JGI IMG/M metagenome (GOLD analysis project Ga0209463, IMG submission 187169) | Agave microbial communities from Guanajuato, Mexico - Mg.Sf.rz (SPAdes) (version 2) | ecosystem: Host-associated > Plants > Phyllosphere > Phylloplane/Leaf | place: Guanajuato, Mexico... | reverse complement strand
CTACAGTAATGCAGCGATGCTGAAACTACCGCCGAGGCGGGAGCGGGAATATGGCAGGGAAATCAGGCCCAGAAGGTCAAAATATCCCTTTAAAAACAATGCTGGTCACCTTAAGTGACCAGCATTAGCCTGACGGCTGGTTTTTTATTTACGGCTTAGCGATTAATAGTCGCGACGGCGAACAGCGCCGGTACCGGCACCCTCTTCGCGACGCGGACCACGGCTGGCGCCATCACGGCTACCGTTACCGCGACCGCCTTCACGACGCTCGCTGAAACGACGACCGCCGCCTTCACGACGTTCGCCGCCAAAGCCGCCACGACCGCCAGCAGGACGACGCTCGCCGCCACGCTCAGAACGCTCACGCGGTTGCGCATCGCCCATCAGCTGCATATTCATCGGCTTATTGAGAATACGCGTGCGGGTGAAGTGCTGTAAGATCTCGCCCGGCATGCCTTTTGGCAGCTCAATGGTAGAGTGAGAAGCAAACAGTTTAATGTTACCAATGTAACGGCTGCTGATATCGCCTTCGTTAGCAATTGCGCCAACGATATGACGAACTTCAACGCCATCATCACGACCCACTTCGATACGATACAGTTCCATATCGCCAACATCACGACGCTCGCGACGCGGACGATCGCCATCACGGCTGTCACGTGCATCACGCGGGCTACGACGATCGTCACGCTCACGGAATTCACGACGCTGCGGACGCGGCGCTTCCGGCGGCAGGATCAGCGGACGCTCGCCCTGCGCCATTTTCAGCAGCGCGGCAGCCAGGGTTTCCATATCCAGATCGCTTTCCGGCGACAGTTTGCTCAGCAGAGCGCGGTACTGGTCCAGATCGCTGCTTTCCAGCTGCTGCTGTACTTTCGCAGCGAATTTTTCCAGACGACGCGCGCTCAGCAGTTCACCGTTCGGCAGCTCAACCTCAGGAATGGTCAGCTTCATGGTGCGCTCAATGTTGCGCAGCAGACGGCGCTCGCGGTTCTCTACGAACAGCAGCGCGCGGCCTGCACGGCCTGCACGGCCGGTACGGCCAATACGGTGGACGTAAGACTCTGAATCCATTGGGATATCATAGTTTACGACCAGGCTGATACGCTCCACATCAAGACCACGAGCAGCAACGTCAGTCGCGATCAGAATGTCCAGACGACCATCTTTCAGACGTTCCAGCGTTTGCTCACGCAGCGCCTGGTTCATGTCACCGTTCAACGCTGCGCTGCTGTAACCGCTGCGCTCCAGCGCTTCAGCAACTTCCAGCGTGGCGTTTTTGGTACGTACGAAAATAATCGCCGCATCAAAATCTTCAGCTTCCAGGAAGCGAACCAGCGCATCAGTTTTACGGCCCCAGACGGTCCAGTAGCTCTGGCTGATGTCAGGACGCGTCGTCACGCTGCTCTGGATACGCACTTCCTGCGGATCTTTCATGAAGCGACGGGTAATACGACGAATTGCTTCCGGCATGGTGGCAGAGAACAGCGCGGTCTGATGACCTTCCGGGATCTGCGCCATGATAGTTTCTACATCTTCGATAAAGCCCATGCGCAGCATTTCATCTGCTTCGTCCAGTACCAGACCGCGCAGGTTAGAAAGATCCAGCGTACCGCGTTTCAGGTGGTCAAGCAGACGACCCGGCGTACCGACGACGATCTGAGGACCCTGACGCAGCGCGCGCAGCTGCACGTCATAACGTTGACCGCCGTACAGGGCCAGCACGTTTACACCATGCATATGTTTAGAAAAGTCGTTACAGGCTTCTGCAACCTGAACCGCCAGCTCACGCGTCGGCGCCAGCACCAGAATCTGCGGTGCTTTCAGTTCAGGATCAAGGTTGTGCAGCAGCGGTAAAGAGAACGCTGCGGTTTTGCCACTACCGGTTTGCGCCATACCCAGCACGTCGCGGCCTTCCAGCAGATGCGGAATACAGGCGGCCTGGATAGGTGACGGTTTCTCATAGCCCAGGTCATTCAGAGCTTTGATGATAGATTCGTTAAGACCCAGATCGGAAAAAGTGGTTTGGATATCAGTCATGTAGTACAAGTGCCTCTTAGATTACGGCGGCCAGTCTACATAACTCGTCCTGAAAATATGCAATCATTTTCATTGAAAAATGTGAACCGGCTCAAATTAGATGTTTTGACGAACAAAAAAGCCGTCACCCCGAAAGGTGATGACATTTACGAAAAAATGGACTCAGGTGTTCGTCAGCTATTGCTGGTCAGATTCTGTTAAATCGTCTTGTGTCTGGCCTAACAGCGCCAGTTCCAACAATGCGTATCGGTGCTCAACGAAATTGTGTACGTTGTTAGCAACCGCCAGTTTGAATAACGCTTCCGCGTTATCCTTCTCCCCCAGACTTAGGTAGTACTTACCTAAATAGAAGTTGGTTTCACTGAGATGTTCAGCGAGCGAGGTGTTATCCGTTGCGTCCGCCTTGAGACGTTCCATTAACGTTACTTCGCTAATGTCGCCAAGGTAGAACTCGACAATATTCCATCCCCATTGATCGCGATTCGCCTTTTCGTAACGCTGCTTCAGCGCTACTTTTGCCTTGTCGGCGTCCATCTCGCGTTCATCGAGATAAAGCCACAGGCTGCGGAACGGATCGTTAGGATCGTCTTGATAAAACGCCAGCAGATCATCTTGCGCTAACTTGTATCGACCGCCGTAATAGAGGGCGATACCACGGTTTAAATGCGCATAATTGTAAGTTGGATCAAGCTCAAGTACAGAATCGAACGCTTCATAGGCGGCATCAAAATTGCCCGCCTGCGTTAAGTATATACCTAAATAATTAAATACTTCAGGCATATCAGGTCTTATAGACAGCGCTTGCGAAAAATCGTTCCGCGCCAGTGCCCTCAGACCCAAACTATCATACAACACTCCGCGCTCATATAATAGCTGTGCGCGTTCATCATCGGTCAGTGCCCGACTGGCAAGAATTTGTTCCATGCGCGCCAGGATAACTTCCTGTTGCAGAGTTGGCTGTAGCGGAACCGCCAGCACGTCGCTCTTACGCCAATTTGAGTTGCTGCATCCTGCCAGCGTGATAGCTGTCGCAACGAAACACCAGCGCAAAAAAGGCTTCATTTCCCACTCCCGAATACCAACATTGGGATGTACGTCCTGTCATCCGCCTGCCATGCACAAGGATTCCCGCCCTCGCAACGAAACAGCTCTCCCCACGGGGAGGAGAGCTCAATGTCGAACGCGCTTTTACTCTGCTTCAGGGTTAACAGCTGCCGTTTCTGCCTGCGGCTGCTGTTCTGTCGCTTCTTTAATGCTCAGACGTACACGGCCCTGACGGTCCACTTCCAGTACCTTAACCGGTACTTCCTGGCCCATCTGCAGGTAGTCGGTGACTTTCTCAACGCGCTTATCAGCGATTTGAGAAATATGCACCAGACCTTCTTTACCGCCGCCAATGGCCACGAAAGCACCGAAGTCAACGATACGCGTTACTTTACCGTTGTAAATGCGTCCAACTTCAATCTCGGCCGTAATCTCTTCGATGCGACGAATAGCGTGCTTCGCTTTATCGCCATCGGTTGCGGCGATTTTCACCGTACCGTCATCTTCGATTTCGATGGTTGTACCGGTTTCTTCAGTCAGCGCGCGAATCACAGAACCACCTTTACCGATCACATCCTTGATTTTGTCTGGGTTGATCTTAATAGTGTGGATACGCGGTGCGAACTCAGAAATGTCGCCACGCGGCGTGCTGATAGCCTGCTCCATCACGCCCAGAATGTGCAGACGAGCGCCTTTGGCCTGATTCAGCGCAACCTGCATGATTTCGCGGGTAATGCCTTCGATTTTGATGTCCATCTGCAGCGCGGTAATACCTTCACGGCTACCGGCTACTTTGAAATCCATATCGCCAAGGTGATCTTCATCGCCCAGGATGTCGGACAGCACGACATAACGATCGCCTTCTTTAACCAGGCCCATGGCGATACCTGCTACGGCCGCTTTAATCGGCACGCCAGCATCCATCAGCGCCAGCGAAGCGCCGCACACGGAAGCCATAGAAGATGAACCGTTAGATTCAGTAATTTCAGAAACCACACGTACGGTATATGGGAACTCGTCCAGCTTCGGCATAACCGCCAGCACGCCGCGTTTCGCCAGGCGGCCATGACCGATCTCACGACGCTTCGGCGAACCAACCATACCGGTTTCCCCTACGGAGTACGGAGGGAAGTTATAGTGGAACAGGAAGTTGTCAGTACGCTCGCCCATCAGTTCATCAAGGTTCTGCGCATCACGTGCGGTACCCAGCGTTGCGGCTACCAGCGCCTGCGTTTCGCCACGGGTAAACAGTGCGGAACCGTGCGTACGCGGCAGAACGCCAGTACGTACATCCAGCCCACGGATCATATCTTTCTCACGACCATCGATACGCGGTTCGCCGTTCAGTACACGGCTACGTACCACGTTCTTCTCAATGGCGTGCAGAATGTCGCTGATTTCGCCTTCATCCAGCGTTTCGTCTTCAGCCAGCAGAGCAGCCGTGGTTTCTGATTTAATCAGGTCAACCTGTGCGTAACGCTCCTGCTTTTCAGTAATGCGATAAGCATCGCTCAGGCGTGATTCTGCCAGCGCAGCGATACGTGCATTCAGCGCTTCGTTGGCCGCTTCAGGCTGCCAGTCCCAACGCGGTTTGCCCGCTTCAGCAACCAGAGCATTAATGTTTTCAATCACAACCTGCTGTTGCTCATGACCGAACACAACAGCGCCCAGCATCTGCTCTTCGGTAAGAATGTCCGCTTCGGATTCAACCATCAACACAGCGCCCTGCGTACCAGCAACAACCAGATCCAGGCGAGACTGTTTGATTTCGTCAGAAGTCGGGTTCAGTACATACTGATCGTTGATATAACCTACGCGAGCCGCGCCAATCGGACCGTTGAACGGAATGCCAGACAGGCTCAGCGCCGCAGAAGCACCGATCATCGCTACGATGTCCGGGTTAACCTGCGGATTTACTGATACGACGGTAGCGATAACCTGAACTTCGTTAACGAAGCCTTCCGGGAACAGCGGACGAACCGGACGGTCAATCAGACGCGCAATCAGAGTTTCGCCTTCGCTTGGGCGACCTTCGCGACGAAAGAAGCTGCCTGGGATACGGCCAGCAGCGTAGGTACGCTCCTGATAGTTAACGGTCAGCGGAAAGAAATCCTGACCTGGTTTCGCTTTTTTCTGGCCAACAACGGTAACAAATACCGCAGTATCATCCATGCTCACCATAACGGCAGCGGTAGCCTGACGAGCCATCATACCGGTCTCAAGCGTCACGGTATGCTGACCATACTGGAATTTACGTATAATCGGATTCAGCAAAATAACTTCCTTTACGTCTGAACAGGCACTCACTGACTGCCTGCTGTGGGTTTTAAACCTTCACTGCATCCTCGCGACTAATGACAATCCTTATACCATTCGGGCATAAAGTCTCTCATTAGCCGCGCGAATCTCTGCAAATGAAGATCACATACTGCAACAATACAATAGATTGCTAAAGATTGCTGCCGGTTGCTTGAAAAAAGGGGCCCGGAGGCCCCCTTTTTTACGAAACTTGCACCATGCTGTTTTGCTGACGGTTGCGCCATAAAACAGCACGTTAAGACTTAGCGACGCAGGCCCAGGCTTTCGATCAGGCTGGTGTAGCGAGCAACATCTTTACGCTTCAGGTAATCCAGCAGTTTACGACGCTGGGAAACCATACGCAGCAGACCGCGACGGCTGTGGTGATCTTTCTTATGCTCAGCAAAGTGACCTTGCAGGTGGTTGATCTGAGCAGTCAGCAGTGCAACCTGAACTTCGGTTGAGCCGCTGTCGTTAGTGCCACGACCGTATTTAGCAACGATCTCTGCTTTAGCTTCGGTACTTAGAGACATGATGAACTCCAGTTAAATGATGAATGTCAGGGCGCCGATCTCTAATTCAGCCACCCCATATAAAGCCGCGTTATTCTACTCTCAGGCTGAGATGAGTGCAAATGACTCAGGCAGAATATTCTACTACCAGACGGCGTGGCGCAACGCGGCCATCATCGGCGATTTCCGCCATGCCGATAAACTTGCGCATCTCGCCTTCGGTAACCCGCACCAGGCCCTCGCGCGGCGCGGCCGATGCATGAACCGGCTGGCCTTGCTTAAAGTAAACTGCGGCAATCTCGCTGAGGTTGATCTCTGGATAATCCGCAGCCGGGCTATCCATCGGCATCAGCAACGCATCCAACCGGGCCTGGGCTTCCGGGGTTAAGTCGCCCGGCTCGCCCTGCAGCTCGAACAGGTCTTCAAGCGTGATCATTTTTTCGATGGGATAACGCGCGACCTGCAGACGACGCAACATAATTACGTGCGCACCGCAGCCCAGCTTTTCCCCCAAATCGTCAATAATGGTGCGGATATAAGTGCCTTTAGAGCAGTGAATTTCCAGCTCCAGCTCGTTATCCTGCCAGCGAATAAATTGCAGCTCGTGAACAATGATAGCGCGCGCTTCGCGCGGCACTTCAAGGCCCTGACGCGCATACTCATACAGCGGACGCCCCTGATATTTCAGGGCCGAGTACATGGAGGGCACCTGCTGTGTTTCGCCACGAAAACTTTCCAGTGCTTCATCCAGCTGCGCCTGATTAAAGGTTAGCGGACGTTCACTAATAATCTGTCCATCCGCGTCGGACGTATCGGTACGCTGTCCCAGACGAGCGATAACCCGATAACGTTTATCCGCATCCAGCAGGTATTGAGAGAATTTCGTCGCTTCACCCAGACAGATAGGCAGCATCCCGGTCGCTAACGGATCCAGCGCGCCAGTGTGGCCCGCTTTATTAGCACGGAAAATACGCTTCACTTTTTGTAAAGCGTCATTGGAAGAGAGGCCCTGAGGCTTATCAAGCAGCAGCACGCCGTGAATGTCGCGACCGCGACGACGAGGACGGCTCATTACTCCTCCTTGTCGTCTTCTGCCGGACCTCGGCGCTGAGCGTCATTTTTCACAACGTTGGTAACCAGGTTGGACATACGCATCCCTTCTACCAACGAGTTGTCGTAGAAGAACGTCAGCTCAGGCACGATACGCAGGCGCATCGCTTTACCAAGCAGCGAGCGAATGTAGCCAGAAGCGTCCTGTAAGACTTTGACACCCGCCTTAACGGAATCGGCATCTTCATCGTTAAGAAAAGTAACAAATACTTTGGCATAGGCCAGATCGCGCGAAACCTCAACGCCGGAAACGGTCACCATCATCCCTACGCGCGGATCTTTAATTTCCCGCTGGATGATCATCGCGATCTCTTTTTGCAGTTCCTGCGCAACACGCTGTGGGCGACCAAATTCTTTCGCCATAATTATATTCTCCTGATAATGGCTGAGCCCCGACATGAAATGGCGGGGCTCAGTCCGGGGAAGCGCAAGGCTTCCCAAATGTCATGCGATGCGATCGTTATTCAATGGTACGCTGGATTTCGATCACTTCGAAGACTTCGATCATATCGCCGGTGCGAACGTCGTTATAGTTCTTAACGCCGATACCACATTCCATGCCGTTACGTACTTCGTTAACGTCATCTTTGAAGCGACGCAGGGATTCCAGTTCGCCTTCATAAATAACCACGTTATCACGCAATACACGGATTGGGTTGTGACGTTTCACCACGCCTTCGGTAACCATACAGCCAGCAATCGCGCCAAACTTCGGTGATTTGAATACATCACGCACTTCGGCCAGGCCAATGATCTGCTGTTTGTATTCCGGTGCCAGCATACCGCTCATCGCTGCCTTCACTTCATCGATCAGATTATAGATGACCGAGTAGTAACGCAGATCCAGACTTTCTGCTTCGATAACGCGGCGCGCAGAGGCGTCGGCACGAACGTTGAAACCCAGAATAATGGCGTTGGATGCCGCAGCCAGCGTTGCGTCGGTTTCGGTAATACCGCCCACGCCAGAACCCACGATCTTCACTTTCACTTCATCGGTGGAAAGTTTCAGCAGCGAGTCGGAAATCGCTTCGACAGAACCCTGTACGTCAGCTTTCAGCACAATATTCAGCTCGGAAACGTCGCCATCGTTCATGTTGGCAAACATATTTTCCAGCTTAGATTTCTGCTGACGCGCAAGTTTAACTTCGCGGAATTTGCCCTGACGATACAGCGCTACTTCACGCGCTTTCTTCTCGTCACGCACCACGGTCGCTTCATCACCCGCAGCCGGAACGCCGGACAGACCCAGGATTTCCACCGGAATTGAAGGACCCGCTTCGGTCACTTCATGGCCCATCTCGTCACGCATCGCACGTACACGGCCATATTCAAAACCGCACAGAACGATGTCGCCTTTGCGCAGCGTACCTTCACGAACCAGAACGGTTGCTACCGGACCACGACCTTTATCCAGGAAGGATTCGATGACCACACCGCTGGCCATGCCAGCACGGACCGCGTTCAGTTCCAGAACTTCAGACTGAAGCAGAATAGCATTCAGCAGATCGTCAACGCCGGTACCCGCTTTCGCAGAAACGTTAACGAACATGTTCTCACCGCCCCACTCTTCAGGAATGATTCCGTACTGAGTCAGTTCGTTTTTCACGCGATCCGGATCGGCGTCAGGCTTATCGATCTTGTTGACTGCCACAACGACCGGTACGCCAGCGGCTTTCGCATGCTGAACGGCTTCGATAGTTTGCGGCATCACGCCATCATCGGCTGCTACAACCAGCACAACAATATCCGTTGCCTGCGCACCACGGGCACGCATTGCGGTAAACGCGGCGTGGCCAGGGGTGTCAAGGAAGGTGATCATGCCATTATCGGTTTCAACATGGTAAGCACCGATATGCTGGGTAATGCCACCCGCTTCGCCAGAGGCGATTTTCGTTGAGCGAATGTAGTCCAGCAGCGAGGTTTTACCGTGGTCGACGTGACCCATGATTGTTACTACAGGCGCGCGGGATTCAGCAGCGGCACCGGTATCACGATCGCTCATTACCGCTTCTTCCAGCTCGTTCTCGCGGCGCAGGATCACTTTGTGTCCCATCTCTTCCGCGACCAGCTGAGCGGTTTCCTGATCGATAACCTGGTTGATGGTGGCCATTGCGCCCATTTTCATCATCGCTTTGATGACCTGGGAGCCTTTCACCGCCATTTTGTTAGCCAGTTCCGCCACGGTGATGGTTTCACCAATGATTACGTCACGGTTAACGGCCTGCGCCGGGCGATTAAAGCCCTGTTGCAGCGTGCTACCTTTACGATGCTTGCCGCCTTTACCGCCACGAATGGCCGCACGGGCTTCTTCACGATCGGTTTTTGCTTCCGCATGTTTGTTGCCCTTACGCGGGCGCGGCGCTTTAGCTGTCGTGCGAGTGCGTCCACGACCACCTTCAACTTCACGGTCACTTTCGTCTTCAGCCTGACGAGCATGCTGAGAGGTGGTGACGAGGTAATCAGCGTCATCGCCTTCGGTTGGTTTTACTTCCCAGTCGCCTGCTTTCTGCTCGGCCAGTTTACGTGCTTCTTCAGCTACGCGGCGCGCATCTTCTTCCAGCTTACGGCGGGCTTCCTCTTCCACTTTACGCTTCAGCTCTGCGGCTTCTGCTTCGCGGCGGGCTTTTTCAGACTGTCCGGCCCGGGTCATTTCGTCGGTTTGTTGGTTCGTCACTTTCTCACTTTCCGCTGCTTCGCGCTTAGCCTTTTCCGCGGCCTCACGTTTGGCTTGCTCTTCGGCTTCACGCTTCGCTTTTTCCGCTGCTTCGCGCATGGCTTTCTCTTCCGCCTCACGACGAGCCTGTTCTTCCGCTTCACGCTGCGCCTGCGCTTCTGCTTCAGCCTTAGCTTTTTCAGCCTCAGCATCCTCTTTTACATAGGTGCGCTTTTTGCGGACTTCGATTTGCACCGACTTACTTTTACCCCCGGTGCCAGGAATATTCAAGGTGCTGCGCGTTTTACGCTGCAAGGTTAATTTGCCTGACGAGCTGCCATTATCGCGGTTCAGGTGCGTCAGTAAGGTTTCTTTTTCTTGCTGCGTCACAGAGTCATTTTCAGACTTGCGGATCCCTGCATCAGCAAATTGCTGTACCAGGCGTTCCACCGAAGTCTGAATCTCTGCGGCCAGCGATTTTACGGTTACATCTGTCATGCTGTTCCTTCCTGTTATTACGCGTCATCGCCGAACCAGCAGATATTACGCGCCGCCATAATCAGGGCACCGGCCTTCTCATCGTCCAGGCCTTCAATATCTGTCAGATCGTCAACACCCTGCTCTGCCAGGTCTTCCAGCGTGCAAACACCTCTTGCCGCCAGTTTATTGGCCAGATCGCGATCCATACCTTCCAGGTTCAGCAGATCGTCCGCAGGTACGCCGTTGCCAAGGCTCTCAGCCTTTTCCAGCGCCAGGGTAGTCAACGCATTTTTCGCACGTTCGCGCAGTGCTTCTACGGTCGCTTCATCCAGGCCGTCGATTTCAAGCAACTCATTCATCGGCACATAAGCCAACTCTTCCAGGGAAGAGAAACCTTCTTCGACCAGCACGGTGGCGAACTCTTCGTCGATGTTCAGGTATTTAGTAAAGACACCAATAGCAGCATGTGCTTCTGCCTGATGCTTCGCCTGTAGATCATCAACCGTCATCACGTTTAGCTCCCAACCGCTCAGTTGTGAAGCCAGACGTACGTTTTGGCCGTTACGGCCGATCGCCTGAGCCAGATTTCCAGCTTCTACAGCGATGTCCATGGTGTGATTGTCTTCATCCACCACGATTGAAGCGACATCGGCCGGCGCCATCGCGTTAATCACGAACTGCGCCGGATTATCATCCCACAGGACAATATCGATACGTTCGCCGCCCAGCTCGCTGGAGACGGCCTGAACGCGCGCGCCGCGCATACCAACGCAGGCGCCGACGGGATCGATACGCTTATCGTTGGTCTTCACCGCAATTTTAGCGCGTGAACCCGGATCGCGTGCCGCCGCTTTAATCTCAATGACTTCTTCGCCGATTTCCGGTACTTCGATACGGAACAGTTCAATCAGCATTTCAGGTTTAGAACGGCTGACAAACAGCTGCGCGCCACGCGCTTCCGGGCGAACGGCATACAGCACGCCACGGATACGGTCACCGGGACGGAAGTTTTCCCGCGGCAGCATGTCTTCACGCAGAATCACGGCTTCGGCATTATTGCCCAAATCCAGCGTGATATTATCGCGGTTAACTTTTTTCACCACGCCAGTGATGATTTCGCCTTCCTGCTCGCGGAACTGATCGACCACCATTGCGCGCTCGGCTTCACGTACTTTCTGTACGATAACCTGCTTAGCAGTTTGCGTGGTGATACGGTCGAATTTTACTGATTCAATCTGGTCTTCAATATAGTCGCCCGGATTGATGGTTTCATCTTCATAACGGGCGGCTTCCAGCGTGATTTCACGCGTCGGCTGCGTGACTTCTTCTACTGCCTGCCAGCGACGGAAAGTATCGAAATCACCGCTCTTACGATCGATGCTTACGCGGACATCGATCTCCTGCTCATATTTTTTCTTGGTTGCAGTGGCCAGTGCGCTCTCCAGCGCTTCGAAGATTTTCTCACGCGGCAGGGCTTTTTCATTAGAAACGGCTTCTACAACAGCTAAGATTTCTTTATTCATCCTGGTTAGCCTCAATCCGGACTTTTAAAAGTGGGGGACCAGGTTCGCTTTCTGAATATTGCTCAGCGCGAACACTTCATCTTTACCCTCGACGGTCACCGTAATCATTTCACCTTCGACAGCTTTAATGATGCCCTGCCATTTGCGGCGGTTCTGGACGGCCATACGCAGCACCAGGCTGACTTCCTCACCTGTGAATCGTGCATAGTGTTCAGCGGTAAACAGCGGGCGCTCAAGACCCGGCGAGGAAACTTCAAGGTTGTAAGCGACCGTGATGGGATCTTCCACATCCAAAACTGCGCTTACCTGGTGGCTGACATCAGCACAATCATCAACATTGATGCCATCTTCACTATCAATATAGATGCGCAACGTCGAAGTGCGACCACGAACGAACTCGATACCGACCAGTTCGTAGCCAAGCGCTTCTACCGGTGCTGAAATCATCTCTGTTAATTTCTGCTCTAATGTGGACAAGCCCACCCCCAAGACATAAAAAAAGGGCATATAGCCCAGTATTGCGATTCCTGATAACAAAAAACCCCGAAAAATCGGGGCTTAATGCGACTGGACCCTGTATGCCGCGACTGCGGCTCGGCACACCATCCAAAGAATTTTTTTCAAAATTAGCTGAGGATGCGTCCGAAGATACATACAGTATATTTGAAAAATAACTCTAAGGGAAAGTGGTTGCGGGGGCCGGATTTGAACCGACGACCTTCGGGTTATGAGCCCGACGAGCTACCAGGCTGCTCCACCCCGCGTCCGAAAACGTGGCGAATATTACGCCGAACTTACGTAAAACGCAAGTAAAACTGAGATTTGGTACCGAGGACGGGACTTGAACCCGTAAGCCCAATCGGGCACTACCACCTCAAGGTAGCGTGTCTACCAATTCCACCACCTCGGCACTTTAAGACTGCGACCTTATGCTGAGTCGCGTCGAAAGCTTTAGTACTTACTTACTGCGGGATGTCGCTGCCCGGCGCTGCCGGTTTAGCTGGTGCAGTCTGCTGAGACTGTGCCGGCTGAGTCAGGTTTTCCCACTCGCTTCCTTTGGTTGTTTTGTTGCTGTTCAGGTTACCCAGAATCAGACTGATAACGAAGAACAGGGTCGCCAACACAGCGGTCATGCGGGTCATGAAGTTACCAGAACCTGCAGATCCAAACAGCGTGCCGGAAGCGCCTGCACCAAAGGAGGCTCCCATATCAGCGCCTTTACCCTGCTGCAGCATGATCAGACCAACAAGGCCAATTGCTACTAACAGAAAAACGACTAACAGAGCTTCGTACATAATCAACCTGTTTCCTTGCGCGGTCACCGCACATCAAAAGCTTCAAACCAGTTAACGGGAATGATCTCTATCACCCATCAGAAGCGGGTGTGAATACTAACCAAAGGCTTAAACATCTGCAAGTGCAATTTTTGTCTGCCGCACCGATTGCAGAAAAAAGCGCCACCGTGCTGTTTTTTTACGCCAAAACAGCGGGTTCCATTCCTGACCGGATAATGAGTGGCCATTATGAAACCCGCTTCTTAACCTTTGCCTTCGATTTATCGCTGGCCTTAATAAGTTTGCATTTATTGCAGAGAGCTTAGGCGGCCTTTACCGCATCGGCAATACGATGTGCCAGCGCCGTTACCTGCGCCTCATCTTCGCCTTCCACCATGACGCGAATGAGCGGTTCGGTGCCGGATTTACGCAGCAGGACGCGTCCACGGCCAGCCAGCGCTTTTTCCACCTCGGCCGTTACGGCTTTAACTTTCGCGCTTTCCAGCGGATTGGTATCGCCGCTGAAACGGACGTTCACCAGGATTTGTGGCAGCAGCTTCATACCGCTGCAAAGATCGTGCAGCGTCATATGATTGCGCACCATTGCGGTAAGTACTTGCAAACCTGCAACAATGCCGTCGCCGGTAGTGGTTTTATCCAGCAGGATAACATGACCGGAGTTTTCCGCTCCTAAACGCCAGCCTTTTTCCTGTAACTTCTCCAGCACGTAACGATCGCCAACTTTGGCACGCGCGAAAGGGATCCCCAGCTGTTTTAATGCCAGCTCAAGCCCCATATTACTCATCAATGTACCCACAACGCCGCCGCGCAGTTGGCCCTGTCGCAAGCCTTCACGTGCGATGATATAGAGGATCTGATCGCCATCGACTTTATTGCCCAGATGGTCAACCATCATCACCCGATCGCCGTCGCCATCAAAAGCCAGGCCAATGTCCGCCCTGGTTTCCAGCACGCGCTGTTGCAGTGCGCGTACGTCGGTAGCGCCGCACTCTTTGTTGATATTCATGCCGTCAGGCTGCACGCCGAGTGAAATCACGGTTGCGCCCAGTTCGCGCATCACATTCGGCGCGATGTGGTAAGTCGCTCCGTTCGCGCAATCGACAACAATTTTCAGGCCGTTCAGGCTGAGTTCGCCTGGAAAGGTGCCTTTACAGAATTCGATGTAACGGCCAGCGGCATCCACAATACGACTTGCGCGCCCCAGCTCCGCTGATTCAACGCAGGTCAGCGGCTTTTCCATTTCCAGCTCAATAGCTTCCTCTACTTCATCCGGCAGTTTGGTGCCTTCAGTTGAGAAGAATTTGATGCCGTTATCCTCAAAAGGATTGTGCGATGCAGAAATCACAATACCGGCTTCGGCACGGAAAGTGCGGGTGAGGTAAGCAATGGCTGGCGTCGGCATCGGACCGGTAAAAGAAGCAGAAAGCCCCGCCGCCGCCAGTCCGGCTTCCAGCGCTGATTCCAGCATATAGCCGGAAATACGCGTATCTTTACCGATGATGATTTTTTTCGAACCGTGGCGAGCTAAGACCTTTCCTGCCGCCCAGCCCAGCTTAAGCACAAAATCAGGCGTGATAGGCATTTCGCCTACTTTTCCGCGAATGCCATCGGTGCCAAAATATTTACGATTACTCATAGCGTTTTTATTCCTTCGCTGAACGTGTCGCTTCGACGACGCGCATCGCCTCTACGGTCTCTTTCACATCATGTACGCGTATAATCTGCGCGCCCTGCATAGCCGCAATAACGGCGCAGGCCAGGCTACCGGTCAGGCGCTGCGAAGGCCCGACATTGAGCAATTGCCCGATCATCGATTTGCGCGACATGCCCACCAGCAGCGGCAGCCCAAAATGATGAAAATCGGCCAGATGCGCCAGAAGTTGATAATTGTGGCTGAGATTCTTACCGAATCCGAAGCCGGGGTCGAGTAGCAGCTGTGATTTTTTGATACCTGCAGCTTCACAGCGGGCGATTTGCCGGGCAAAAAAATCGTTCACTTCCTGCAATAAATTGGCGTACTGCGGGGCGGTCTGCATAGTGCCAGGCTCGCCCTGCATATGCATCAGGCAGACCGGCAAACCAGTTTCTGCTGCGGCTTCTAACGCGCCCGGCAGTTGTAAGGAGCGGATATCATTAATGATGTGAGCGCCTACTCGCGCGGATTCGCGGATAACCTCAGGCTTGGAAGTATCAACTGAAATCCAGACCTCAAAACGTTGAGCGATCGCTTCGATAACCGGAATGACGCGTTCCAGTTCTTCTTCCGTGCTGACCTCATCGGCGCCCGGCCGGGTTGATTCACCGCCAATATCAATAATCGTCGCGCCGGCATTCACCATCTCGTTCGCATGCGTTAACGCCGCGACCAATGAATTATGCTTGCCGCCATCGGAGAAAGAGTCAGGTGTGACGTTAAGAATGCCCATAACATGGGGATGCGACAAGTCCAGTAGGGAATCCCTTGCGTACAACTTCATCTTGATCTCTCCTTTTAGTGTCGTTTTATGGATGTAAAAAACCCCGGACCAGTGGACTGACCCCATAAAGTTGGACAGTTCATGTTAAGCGGCTTTCAGAGCCTGAGTTCGGTATTCTACCGGGCTCAGGCCTTTTAATTTCAGGCTTATTCTTTCATTGTTGTAATAATGGATATATT
>Ga0209463_1001297_pt1 | contig 15618 bp, 16 predicted proteins | sample AgamicMgSfrz_FD_187169 | JGI IMG/M metagenome (GOLD analysis project Ga0209463, IMG submission 187169) | Agave microbial communities from Guanajuato, Mexico - Mg.Sf.rz (SPAdes) (version 2) | ecosystem: Host-associated > Plants > Phyllosphere > Phylloplane/Leaf | place: Guanajuato, Mexico... | reverse complement strand
TTCAATAACCATATCTGCTTCTGCCACACCCTGAAGAGCAGACGATCGTTCGACTTTAGCCAGTATGCTGTTTTTTTCCCTTTCCTCCATACGCTGTTTTTCTACCTGGCGGGCAAGATTGCGCTGAATGCTATTAAATCCTTGCTTTAAATTTGCCGCATTATTGTCGTATAAAAGCACTTCATAGCCCGCCTGCGCGCATACTTGCGCAATGCCCGCACCCATTTGCCCGGCACCGATTATCATTATTTTCTTCACCTTCACCTGTGCCGCCCTCCTTTCATTAAGATAGATCCATTGCTTGCGGTATCCCTAAAACCGACCGCTCCAGCAGCTCAGCTACATCATACACATCAACTGTGTTTTCTGCTTCTTTCGCTTTTGTACCATCCGTAAGCATTGTTAAACAAAACGGGCAGCCGGCGCTAATGACAGAGGGCTGTGTTTGAAGTGCCTGCTCTGTGCGCGCCACATTTATACGGTGCCCTGTATCTTCCTCCATCCACATCAATCCCCCTCCTGCTCCACAGCACATGCCATCCTGGCGGTTTCGCTTCATTTCTGTTAACTGAATGCCTGGAATAGCGGACAAAATGTTGCGGGGCGGATCGTATACTTCATTGTAGCGGCCAAGGTAGCACGAATCATGAAAGGTCACTTTTTCATCTACAGCATGTTTCGGATTTAATTTTCCCGCTTGAACGAGTGCATCCAATAATTCTGTATGGTGGTAAATATCCGCTTGAAATCCAAAATCGGGATATTCTTTTTTAAATACATTATAAGCATGCGGATCAATCGTCACTATTTTTGTTACACCGTTTTTTTCAAATTCGGCTATATTAGCAGCTGCAAGCTCCTGGAATAAAAACTCATTGCCCAGGCGTCGCGGCGTGTCCCCTGAATTTTTTTCTTTGTTTCCTAAAATCGCAAAGGATACACCTGCTTCGTTCATGAGCCTGGCAAAAGACAAAGCAATTTTTTGGCTGCGCCTGTCAAAAGCCCCCATTGAACCAACCCAAAACAAATATTCTGGCTTTTTTCCTTCTTTTTGTGCTTCTTTCATGGTCGGAATAAACACGTCTTCCCGTAGTTCTCGCCACTTTTCCTTGTCCTTCCGGTTCAGTCCCCACGGATTGCCTTGACGCTCAATATTTTGCATGGCCCGCTGCGCATCCGCATTCATTTTCCCTTCCGTTAAAACGAGATAGCGCCGCATATCAATAATTTTATCAACATGCTCATTCATAACCGGACATTGATCTTCGCAGTTGCGGCAGGTCGTACAGGCCCAAAGCTCTTCTTCTGTGATCACGTCCCCGATCATCTGTGGACTGTAAGGCATCAATCCTTGTGCAATTTTATTTCCTTCTGTACCCTGGAATGCAAAGGCGGGCACCCACGGCTGCTTTGAGGTAATGGCTGCTCCTGTAAGTGTTAAGTGATCTCTCAGCTTCACGATCAAATCCATTGGCGACAGCATTTTTCCTGTTCCTGTCGCCGGGCACATGTTTGTGCAGCGTCCGCACTCTACACATGCATAAAAATCAATCATTTGTGTTTGAGTAAAATCTTCCACCTTCCCTACACCGAACGATTCCTGCTCTTCATCTTCAAAATCAATTTTGCGGAGTGTGCCGGCTCTGTCCAGCCGGTGAACATACGTATTAACCGGACCGGCGATCAAGTGGGCATGCTTAGACTGCGGCACATAAACAAGAAATGCGAGTAAAACAAGCAGATGAATCCACCACATCGCATAAAAGAGCCCAATTACAACGGGCTGCGATAATCCGGCGAACAGAAGTGCAATAAAAGATGCTGCTGGCTCCGACCAGCTTATCCCGGCCGCTTCCTCCTGCCAAATCAGCCACATGCCGTTGCCGATTAAAACCGATACCATAAGCGAGCCAATAAAAAGGAGGACGAGCCCGCTTTTCCATCCGCGTTTTAAGCGAACGAGCTTTTCAATGTACCGCCGGTAAAATGCCCAGACAACGGCAATGAGAATAATGAGCGTTATCATTTCTTGAAAAAAAGTGAAAAGCCCGTACAGCGGTCCGAGCGGCAGGTGCGCACCGGGCACGATTCCTTTCACAATAAAATCCAGCGCCCCTAGCTGAACAAGTAAGAATCCATAAAAAAACATCACGTGAATAGCACCACTTTTTTTGTCTTTCAGCAGTTTTTTCTGGCCGAATACATTCACCATTATACTTCGGATGCGTTCGTCTCTTTTTTGTTTAAACTCTTCTTTTTTGCCGAGTTGAATAAACTCATAACGTGTCTTCACTAAATAAATGAATAAAGAAACTGCGTAAGCGATTACAAAAAGAGCAGCTGCTGCATTTAGCCATAGCCATCCGTTCACCTTTGTCCACGCCCTTTCCCATTGTTCCTCTTCTCTTAATCCTAATATATGAATGAACATTCAGTCAATATATAAAAAAAGAAGAGCCTGTTCTTATGTTAAGAACAGACTCTGTCATTTATTACATTTTTTCCGGTGCTGACACACCAATTAATTTCAGTGCATTTTTCAATGTGATCTGCACAGCCTGTACAAGGGCCAGACGCGCTTTTGACGCTTCTTCATTTTCCTTGTCTACGACTTTATGCGCTCCATAGAAGCTGTGGAAGCCTGCCGCAAGATCATGCACATAGTTGGTAATGCGGTGCGGGATACGCTTGTCTGCTGCTTCTGCCACCACTTGCGGGAAGTCACCAATTTTTTTCAATAAAGCTACTTCTTTTTCGGATGTTAACAGGGCTACATTGGCTTCTGCCGATGCCGTCAACCCCTGCTCAGCCGCCTGGCGCAGAATGCTGGAAATACGTGTGTACGCATACTGGGAGTAGTAAACCGGGTTTTCATTAGACTGTGATACAGCCAGATCCAGGTCAAAGTCCATATGCGTGTCGCCGCTGCGCATGCCAAAAAAGTAACGGACAGCATCCAGTCCGACTTCTTCTACAAGCTCACGCATCGTTACCGCTTTACCTGTACGCTTGCTCATTTTCATTTTTTCTCCGTCTTTATACAGCTGCACCATTTGAATCACTTCTACTTCGAGCTGGTCCGGCTTCATACCAAGCGCCTCAACAGCTGCTTTCATGCGTGGAATATACCCGTGGTGGTCCGCGCCCCAAATATTGATGACTTTGTCAAAGCCGCGTTCAAATTTGTCACGGTGATAAGCGATATCCGGCGTTAAGTATGTGTATGAACCGTCCTGCTTGCGAAGAACGCGGTCTTTGTCATCGCCAAATGCTGTAGAACGGAACCAGAGTGCTCCATCCTCTTCGAATGTATGGCCATTTGCGTCCAGCGCTTGGAGCGCCTGGTCGATTTTGCCATTCTCATAAAGAGAGGTTTCAGAGAACCAGACGTCAAAGTTCACACGGAAGTCAGCCAAATCTTTTTGCAGTTTGGCAAGCTCCAGCTTTAACCCGTGGGCGCGGAATGTTTTATAGCGTTCATCTTCTGGCATATTGGCAAACTGATCGCCGAATTCATCCGCCAGCTCTTTCCCAATATTGATGATGTCTTTGCCGTGATAGCCGTCTTCTGGCATTTCTTTTTCTTGTCCCAGCGCTTGAAAATAACGGGCTTCAACAGAAAGTGCCAGGTTATGGATTTGGTTGCCTGCATCGTTAATGTAGTATTCACGTGTCACATCGTAGCCGGCTGCATCGAGTACATTGCAAAGTGAATCGCCGACAGACGCACCGCGGGCATGGCCAAGGTGTAAATCGCCTGTTGGATTGGCGGAAACAAATTCCACTTGAATTTTTTCACCTTTACCGGCATCCGATCTGCCGTATTGGTCTCCCGCCTGCAATACAGCTGGAACCAAATCGGTTAAGTAACTGTTGTTCATGTAAAAATTAATGAACCCGGGTCCGGCAATATCAATTTTTTCTACTGAACCCTTTGACAGGTCCATATTTTCCTGAATCGCTTCCGCAATTTGACGAGGCGCTTTTTTCGCGATTCGCGCCAGCTGCATCGCCATATTCGTGGAATAATCACCGTGTGATTTATCTTTTGGTGTTTCAAGTAAAACAGCTGGGATTTCTCCCTCTGCGGCAAGCCCCGCTTTCAGGACAGCTTGCTTAATTTCTTCTTTCAGCTGTGCCTGCATTTGTTCTGCAATGTTCACAATTGTTCCTCCAGTTCATATTGAATGTTCATGGTATACGTGCCGACTGCATCACCCTGCATGAGCAGCTTATACACTAATTCAGCTCGTCCGGTGCCCTTATCCGTTGTATGATGAGTGAACGTCTGCGTATCGGTTGTTACGAGAAGCGTACCATACTGGCTTTCATATGAGCCATTTAGCTGCTGGCCTTCCTCAAAAGTCATTCGCATTTTCAGCGCGCCGCTTCGTAAAATAAGTGCACTGGCATCCGCCAGCTTGACGATCGTGTGCACAACTCCTTCATCCTGCACCTCATCGTATTTCAAAAATGTCGACCCGCCTTTTTTAAAAAGCTGGCCAAACAATGACAGCTCAAACGCCTCGTTTTCTCCTTCGTGCGCCACATCCGTCTTCACCCGGATTTTCACCGGCATCTGCTCATCCGCCACGCCGAATCACTTCCTTGTTGTAATGTCTGTTTATTTTAACATAGAAACCGTGCTGGCTAAACGTCTGTTTTTCGTAACCAATCCGCCTGTTTCATAACCAAGTCCCCTCACCGCAAACAAAAAAGTGTCCGGCACAAAGCCGGACACACGTTTAAAAGAAACCGAGCAGCATTTCCCGAATGAGCTTCGATGCTGTATTGGCTGTTTGCTCAGAGTTATCGTAAATCGGGGCCACTTCTACAAGGTCCGCTCCGATTACATTCACTTCAGAGCCGGCAATCGCATGAATCGATGCTAAAAGCTCCTTGGATGTAATACCTCCGGCGTCTACTGTGCCTGTGCCTGGTGCATGAGCCGGATCGAGCACGTCGATGTCGATCGTTACATAAACCGGGCGTCCTGCAAGCGTCGGCAAAATTTCTTTTAACGGCTCCAGCACTTCAAATTTAGAAATGTGCATGCCGTTTTCTTTTGCCCACTGGAATTCTTCCTTCATGCCGGAGCGAATACCAAATGAGTATACATTCTTCGGACCGATATGCTCGGCGATTTTGCGGATCGGCGTAGAGTGCGACAACGGCTCCCCTTCGTACTCTTCACGGAGATCGGTATGTGCGTCAAAATGAATAATCGCCAAATCCTTATGCTTTTTCGCTGCTGCTTTCATAACCGGCCATGAAACTAAGTGCTCGCCACCCATGCCAAGCGGCTTTTTACCGGCGGCAAGCAGCCCATCAATGTATTCTTCGATGATATCAAGGCTTTTTTGTGCATTGCCGAACGGCAGGGGAATATCCCCTGCATCAAAGTACGCTACTTCATGCAGTTCACGGTCTAAATACGCACTGTATTCTTCAAGCCCGATCGATACTTCGCGAATGCGCGCCGGGCCGAAGCGTGAACCGGGACGGTAGCTGACGGTCCAGTCCATCGGCATTCCGTACAAGACAACGTCACTGTCTTCAAATGATGTTTGTGTTCCAATGAATACATTTCCTGAATACGCTTCGTCAAATCTCATTTTATGTTAAATCCTGCACGAATTTCGGCAGCGCGAATGACGCTTTGTGCAGCTCTTTCGTGTAATATTTTGTTTCGATCTCGTGGAAACGTGCATCTTCTACAGCAAGCGGATCATGCTTTTTCGAACCGATTGTAAAGCACCAAAGGCCGCTTGGATATGTTGGGATATTCGCTGTGTACAGACGGGTAATCGGGAAAATTTCTTTTACATCTGACTGCACTTGGCGAATCAAGTCCGCTTTAAACCAAGGGTTGTCACATTGCGCTACAAAAATACCGTCTTCTTTCAATGCTTTAGAAATGCCGGCATAAAAGCCTTTTGTAAACAAGTTAACAGCCGGTCCGACTGGTTCTGTTGAATCGACCATGATGACGTCATACTCATTTTCAGACTGGGCAATATGCATAAAGCCGTCGCCCACTTTTACTTCTACACGAGGATCATCAAGATCGCCTGCAATTTCCGGCAGGTACACTTTTGAATACTCGATTACTTTGCCGTCAATTTCAGCAAGCGTTGCTTTTTCAACAGATGGGTGCTTCAGCACTTCACGAATAACACCGCCGTCACCGCCGCCTACAACCAGTACATTTTTCGGGTTTGGATGTGTAAACAATGGCACGTGCGCCACCATTTCGTGATACACGAACTCATCGCGCTGGCTTGTCATCACCATGCCGTCCAAGAAAAGCATGTTGCCCCACTCTTCTGTTTCCACCATTTCTAAGTATTGAAAATCGGTTTGTTCTGTATGCAAAGTACGCTTCACTTTCATCGTGATGCCGTAGCTTCCTGTCTGCTTTTCTGTATACCATAATTCACTCATTGTATTGCCTCCTTATTAATATGAGGATGTTAAAAATCTCAACCATCAAATACGGCCTGCACCGCTTATTTACTCTATACCCTGTAGGCCTCAAAAAAAAAGTATAGAACAATTTGACGAAAAAGCCTAGTGAATTTATATGAAGATGTTTAAAAAACCGCCATTTTTTTCATACTACTACTAGCATAAAGTGCCTTAGCTCGACAAAGGTAAAAATATATAGAAAGAAAAGCATGGAGGTGCGGCATGAAAAAGTGGCTCATAGCGATACTTGTTACGATCATCGGAGCCGTTATTGTTTTTTTTTACGCGTTATACGCGGCCGGCCCCCCGGATGTGACGGTGCCGCGTTCAACCCTTTTTTATGCGGCCGACGGAACGAAAGCAGCCGAAACACATACAGGGGAAAAACGATACTGGGTGCAGCTCGAAGATATCTCTCCCCATATGGTCGATGCAGTTGTTTCCATCGAAGACAAGCAATTTTATAAGCATTTCGGGCTGGACCCGAAACGGATTGCCGGTGCAGCTTTGGCAGATCTAAAAGCAATGGCTAAAGTACAGGGAGCAAGTACGATTACACAGCAGTACGCACGGAACGTATTTTTAACGCATGACAAAACATGGACACGCAAATTGAAAGAAGCCTGGCAGGCGCTTCGCCTTGAAGCGTTTTATTCGAAGAACGAAATTTTGGAAGGGTATTTAAATACCGTTTATTTCGGCCATGGTGCTTATGGCGTTGAAGCCGCCTCCCAATTTTATTTCGGCAAATCGGCCGATGACCTGACCGTTTCCGAGGCAGCTCTTTTAGCTGGCATCCCAAAAGGGCCGTCGGTTTATTCTCCACTTGTCTCCCGGGAAAAATCCGAACAGCGCCGCCGGCTTATTTTGTCCGAAATGAATTTGTCTAAACGCGAATATGAACAAGCGTCAGCAGATATCCCTAGCGTAACAGGTGCATTTAACAACGATGAAAACAGCGCGCCTTACTTTATTGATGCTGTACGGGGAGAGCTCGAATCGCTCGGATTTCGGGAGCAAAGCGGGCTGAAAGTGTACACAACTCTTCAGCCCCTTCATCAAAAAGCAGCCGATAAAGCTGTGACAGACGGCATTGCAAGCGGAGCTTCGATTCAATCGGCGCTTGTATCGATCGATCCGGCTACGCATTATGTGACCGCTCTATCCGGTGGACGCGATTACCGAAAGAGCCCGTTTAACCGTGCCGTACAGGCTTTCAGGCAGCCTGGTTCCCTTATGAAGCCTTTTTTATATTATGAAGCGCTTGAACACGGCCTGACCCCTGTAACGAAAAGAAAAAGCGAGCCGACTACTTTTGATGGCAGCTATTCACCGAAAAATTTCAACAGCCAATATGCCGAACGCGGTGTTACGATGGCTGAAGCACTGGCTGTTTCCGACAACATCTATGCTGTAAAAACGAACATGCTGCTTGAGCCTGAAACGTTCGTTCAAACGATGAGGCAGTTTGGCGTTACCTCGGAGCTTCAGGCTGTCCCATCTCTTGCACTCGGCACCTCGGGCATGACGGTGCTCGAAACGGCCAATGCGTACGCGACGATCGCTTCGGGCGGAGCGTTTGAAAAACCTGTTTTTATTACAAAAGTAGAAAGCACGGATGGAACGGTGCTGTACCACTATAAAAAAGAACAGGAACAGCGATTTAACAAAAAGAAAGTGGCTGTTTTGACACGTATGATGACCGGTATGTTTGATGAAACCATGAGTGATTACGCAACGCCGACCGGCGCCGTCATGGCGTCGTCCCTGACACGGCCGTATGCCGGAAAATCCGGGTCCACGCCTTATGATTACTGGATGGCAGGATTTACCCCTTCCCTTGTGTCGGTTGTATGGACCGGCTACGATAATGGAGCGGAAATCACTAAAACGGAAGACCGGTCACGCGCAAAAATAATTTGGGCGCAGTTTATGGAAGAGGCTCACAAAGGAAGGCAGCCCCAGCCATTTATACACCCGCGCGGATTAATTGAAATGGAAGTCGATATTAAAAGCGGCACGGCCTGCAGCGGCGGACATAAGCTGCTGTTTGAACGCGGCACCGAACCGCAAACCAAATGCCAGCCCGAGGAAGATCATACAGAAGACATGCTGTATCCTGAACTGCCTCCTTGGTTCCGCTAAACCAAAAAATCCTGGAGATTCCTCTCCGGGCTTTTGGTCAAGCTGTTGATAAAATCAGCTTTCTTGAAAACAACGGCTTGTGCAGGGCATCGTTTTCTGATCGTGACCGATAAGGTGAAGCCTGCCGAACTTCACGCTCCACAGGCAGTGCGGCAGGCTTCACCCAGCATTTTTGAAAAGAAATGAGTATAGACGCTGTTTTGTTCTGGCTTTCATCAATAATAATACTGACCTTAATCAGCCTATGCTATCTCGTTTAAAATCACTGGCGGCGGACGTGTGGCGTAGACTCCTGTGGGACTAGCGGGCAGCTGAGATCGGTGGAGCTGCAACGCAGCGGAAACGAGCTCAGCGACTGCCCCACGGAAAGCGAAGCCGCGCGACCGCCGCCTTTTCGATTCTCGTACAAAAGCAGCAAACGACATTTCTCTCATTTTGTTCATTGTATATAGAAAAAAGAGAAAATACTTTGTCTATATTCTCAACAAAAGCCCGGAGATTCCTCCCCGGGCTTTTGTTTGGTTCATTTATAAATTTATTATCCTTCTGACACCGTTAAACCCGTTTTTAATTCGTCTGATGAACGCTCCCACATTTCTGCGTTATGGCTGACAAGAAAGTCCTGCAAAACGGCTTTGGAACGATCATCCATGTCATCAACGATAATATGGCGCTTCAACGATTTATCCATACGGTTGACGTGCTCCGGCAGTGACTTGTATCCACGGCGGATGGCGCGGTCTACCGTCATTTCACAGGCAGTCACTCCTGCATAAAACGGTCCTTCTGCATTCCGGTCTACCGTTACCCAAACCAGCCAATAGGGCTTTGCGTTTGGTACTTCGTCTTTTGTTTTTAAAAACTTAATGCCTTTTTCTACGGCGCTGCGGGCATGCATGGCACCAATATCGATATGAGCCGAACCCTCTTCTACATCAATAATGACCGGCGACACCTGTTCTAAGCTGAGTGCGCCTTTTCCAAATCCTTTATGCCCATCAGTCGGGTCGTTTTTTATAATATTAAAGCCGACTTTCTTTTTTTGTTCCATTGGTTGTTTCCTCCTTACAAAAATGAGCCGAAAATGGTATTGAACCCTGCCAAAACAGCTGAGGTCAGCCCATTTAAAAACGGCCGGACTGTGTAATCCCCAAGCGGTGTAATAACCAAAATCAAAAACAGCAGCACGCCATATTGTTCATACTGTGTCATTTTCACCCTCAGATTAGGCGGTGCCAAATCTTCTAAAATCCGGTAGCCATCCAGTGGCGGGAATGGAAGCAGGTTAAACACAAACAAGAGTACATTTAAGTACATCATCATATATAAAAGCTGAAAAACAAACTCATTGGTATACGCGCCAACCCCGTATAAAAGCCCTGTTGCAATAAACGCGATTAAAAAGTTACTAAGCGGTCCTGCAAGTGATACAAGCACGCCCGCAAGCTTCGGATTTTTAAAGTTACGGCGGTTCACCGGTACCGGCCGCGCCCAGCCAAACCCGGCGATCAAAATAAAGATGGTTCCAATTGGGTCCAGATGATTGACCGGGTTTAATGTAAGGCGCCCTTGATTTTTGGCTGTATCATCCCCAAATTTGTATGCTGTATACGCATGAGCGAATTCATGCACGGTAAAAGCAACAAGCAGCGCAATGATCACAAACGGCAGCTCTTCCAGTCGAAATGCTAAGAATTGTTCCAAAAAGTTGTCCCCTTTACTTTCGATATAATTCTAATATGCTTTTGATCTTCCGTTTTACTGTCCGGTTCGACGACTCGTCCCGCAGCAGATCAACTGGAAAGTAAAGCTTATGGTCTGTACGACGCTTTCCGGAAATGGCTTCGACAATATCTGAACGGCTGGATAATTCCTGAAGCGTTTTGTCATCTTTCATTAAAAGATAAATCGGCTGCCGCTCTGATTCAATGCCCGGCCGGTAAAAGTCATATGGCAAGTCAGAGGAGGAATCGTGGACAAGATAGTACTCCGGATCAATTCCCGCTTGTTGGAACAACTCTTCTAGCTCCGCATACTTCTCCTGCTCCGCTGCCGGGTCAAATTCAATATACTTAAACAAGTTTCGGTTCATAAACCGGCTGCACAAATCCCGTAAAATAGCATCGTCTTCATTCTGCCAAACATGAAAATAAAACATAACAACCGATTCGTCTAGATTTACATATTCTTCAAGAGAACAGTCTCCATCAAACAGGGAAACAAAATGAACCGGCTCCTGATGGAAGGAATATCCTTCCTTATAAAGCCGTTTTGCCCGCTGGAGCGTTTTTGACAGCAGCACTTCTGCACTGCGCGTAACTGGATGAAAATAAATCTGCCAGTACATTTGATAGCGGCTCATAATATAATCTTCCACTGCATGCATGCCGCTTAATTTAAATACGGCCTGCTCCTCGCGTGGGCGGATGACCCGCAAAATACGCTCCATATCAAAGTGGCCGTAGCTTACCCCTGTAAAATAAGCATCGCGCTGCAGGTAATCCATGCGGTCTGCGTCAATCTGGCTTGAAATCAAGCTGACCACCAGCTTATTCGGATACGTTTTGTTTATGACGGCTGCCACTTTTCCTGGAAAATCTTCACTCACCCGCAGGAGCACCCGGTTAATGTCAGTGTCGCCCAGTACAATGCGCTTTGTATATTCCTCGTGATCGAGTCCAAATACTTTTTCAAACGAATGAGAAAATGGTCCGTGCCCGACATCATGAAGCAAGGCTGCACAAAGGCTGAGCAGGCGCTCTTCCGGGTTCCACTCCGACCGGTTGCGAAACACATCATCGACAATCCGCCGAACAATTTCATAGACACCAAGAGAATGATTAAACCGGCTGTGCTCCGCTCCGTGAAACGTGAAGTATGTTGTGCCGAGCTGACGGATTCGGCGCAGCCGCTGAAACTCCTTCGTGCCGATCAAATCCCAAATCACTACATCCCGCACATGAACATAGCGGTGAACTGGATCTTTAAACACTTTCTCTTCTTTCAACTTTTGCTTCGCGTAGCTCACATGCGCGCCCCCTGCCTCTTTTTTTGTCCATTATAACGGAAAAATCAATCATTATGGGAAAATTCGCATTGACAAATGCATATACTGCTAGCACATAGAAAAAAACCACCTTTTTTCAAGAGAAAAGGTGATTCACATTATGACTTTAATTTTTTCTGAATTTTATCCATCAGCTCATCTTCTGTTAAAGCCGCCACCGGACGGTTATTTACGAACGCAAATGTTTTTTTGCGGCCAGGTCCGCAATACGATTGGCATTTCACATCGATAGCTGCATTCGGGTCCAGTTTTTCGAGCTTTGGAATCAATGTCTTCAAGTTGACTGCCTGGCAATCATCGCATACGCGAAATTCATTCGCCATGTTAACTCTTCCTTTCGTTCATTCATCCATCCCGATATTTTACATGGAAAAAAGCGTGTTTGCAAGCTTGCCGCGTATAAAAGAAACTATATCTGGCAATCCTGTTCGTAGAGACTATTTTCATAAGGAGAGATGATAAGATGAAAGTTCGTCAAGATGCCTGGTCAGAAGAAAACGATTTACTTCTCGCTGAAACGGTTCTGCGCCACGTGCGTGAAGGAAGCACACAATTAAATGCATTTGAAGAGGTAGGCGACTTGTTAAACCGCACGTCCGCTGCCTGCGGATTTCGCTGGAACGCTGTCGTCCGGACGCAATACGAAAAAGCACTCAGCCTGGCGAAAAAGCAGCGAAAACAGCGCAGCCGCACGGTCGAAAAAAAGACCCTGTATGCCCCTCCGGCCAAAAGCACAGCAGCTCTAACGATGACAGATGTCATTGGCTTTTTGCAAAGCTTAGGCTCCATTGACGCTATTAAAGCTGAAAATGAGCAGCTGCGTGCCGAAAATGAACAGCTGCAGTACCGCCTTGGTAAAATCGAGCAATCGTCTGGAATTATGCAGGAAGACTATGAAACATTGATGAAAATTATGAATCGTGCACGCAAATTTGTGGCTCTAGAAGATCCAGAAGCTCCCTCTGTTACGTTTAAGCTAGAACAGTCCGGCAGCCTTGAAAAAGTAGCTGAGTAACGTCACGCAAGAGCTTTGTCGTTGCGCTCGATGACCCGCTGCAAATACCCGTCAAAAACATCTGCTTCAACTGCGGTCATGGAGCCGCCTTCAAGCGGACCGCCAAGCTCTTGAAGCGATTTTAAAAAACGGATGATTACGTCCTGGATGGTCAGCTGGCTGCCTGTCAGCTCTGCTAGTGAAGCCATAACATCCGGCTTAATATCGGGATATACCCACTTTGTTTGGGCTTGTTGTTTGGCAGCTTCATAAAACGCGCGAATGTCTGCTGCACGGTCAGAACCACTGCCGTTCACGCATAAATAGATTTGGACAGCTACGCCTTTTTTCAAGCGCCGCTGTGAAATTCCGGCGAATTTTTTTCCGCCAATACTAAGGTCATAGCTTCCAGGACAATAAGACCCAACAATTTCATATGCATCGATATTGGCTTCCGGGAACATATGGCGAATGAGTGCATACATCGCCTCGTAGCCACGGTCAATGTCGATGCCTTTTTCTGTATCCGGCATAATCAGCGACAGGTTTAGTACACCTTCATCTAAAAGCACCGCAAGTCCTCCTGAATTCCGGACAATTACCCGGTAGCCTTCTTCCTCAAGCACCTTTACGCCTTCCTTTAAATACGGAAGCTTTGTATCTTGAATGCCAAGCACTACCGTATTGTGATGCACCCAGGCACGGGCTGTTGCCGGGCTGCTGCCAGCGCCGACCGCTGTCGCCAGCGCATCATCTGTTGCGAATGAATGAATCGGGTTAAACCCCGGACCGTAGGCGGATTGATCGATAAACCGCCAAAGTGGACGGCGCAAAAGCGATTCTGATTGATCCATAATAATTCCCCTTCACAAAATGTTCTTCTTTTACTGTAGCCTTCCCGCGGGAGCGGTTCAAGCTTTTTATGATATAGTAAATGAGACTACACTACATAGGAGATGAAAAACATGAGTGAAGCAGCAAAAACGCTGGAAGGCTGGTACTGCCTGCACGATTTCCGCTCCATTGACTGGGCATCATGGAAAATGCTTTCAAGCAACGAACGCGAAGGTGCTTTAGCTGAGTTCCGCAAGTTTTTATACAAGCTCGAAGAAACACAGGAGCTGAAATCAGGCAGCCATTCCTTTTACAGCGTCATTGGCCAAAAAGCAGATTTTATGCTGATGATTTTACGCCCGACGATGGCCGAGTTAAACGTAATTGAAACGGAATTCAACAAGCTGAAAATAGCTGAATTTACTATTCCGGCTTATTCGTATGTGTCCGTTGTCGAATTAAGCAATTACTTGTCTTCCGATGAAGATCCATATCAAAACCCACAAATACGTGCTCGTCTTTATCCAGAGCTTCCAACAACAGAATATGTGTGCTTTTATCCAATGGACAAACGCCGCCAGGGAGAAGACAACTGGTATATGCTTCCGATGAAGGAGCGCGGCAGCTTAATGCGCAGCCATGGCATGATTGGCCGCCAGTACGCTGGCCTTGTGAAGCAGGTTATTACCGGTTCGGTTGGGTTTGATGATTACGAATGGGGCGTAACGCTTTATGCGGATGACGTGCTTCAGTTTAAAAAGCTAATTTATGAAATGCGCTTTGATGAAGTAAGTGCCCGCTACGGGGAGTTTGGTTCTTTCTTTGTCGGTCACCTGCTGACAGACGAAAAATTCACGCAAATGATGCACGTTAATTAATTATCCTCCAAACGATGTCGCTCAGGCATCGTTTTTTTGTGCGCAAATTTTGTTCAAGCCGGCTTCTTTTGGCACCGACTTCAGGGCGCTTGCATAAAGTAAATCGGGAGGTGTTGATGTGGCAGTTGTTGCTCATACAGAAGAAGACGTAAGGCTTTTGGCACGCCTTATGCGTGCAGAAGCCGAGGCCGAGGGAGCGCTTGGTATGCTCATGGTGGGCAATGTCGGCGTCAATCGTGCACGTGCAGACTGTCTTGATTTCAAGAATGTGCGCACCATCCGTCAAATGGTTTTTCAATCACCTGGAGGCTTTGAAGCAACACAAAAAGGATATTTCTATCAAAGTGCCCGCCAGAAAGAGATTGATTTGGCACGTAAAGTATTGGGCGGCGGCCGCTACCACCCGGCGTCAAACGCACTTTGGTTTTTTGAGCCTGCAGGATCCTGCCCTGCTCAATGGTATGACCAACCGAATACCGGACGATTCAAGTCCCACTGTTTTTTCAGCCCGCTCCGCTCCGTTTGTCCATCTGTTTACTAAAAAAAGGAGGCGTTATGTTTTATGAATCCATTTCAGTACATGCCGGCCCAAGGAAACATGAATCAGGGGAATATGAATCAAGGTGGTCCACAGGGAATGCCTCCGGGAATGGTTACGCCGCCTCCAGGAATGGGTCAGGGTGTTGCACCTGGCTTACCTCAAGTGGAAGAATCTTATATCGAAAATATTTTTCGCTTAAACCGCGGCAAAATGGTTACTGTATACACAACATTTGAAAACAACAAAGAATGGAATGCCAAAGTATTCCGCGGCCGAATCGAAGCAGCCGGACGCGATCACCTTATCCTAAGCCATCCATCGAGCGGACACCGCTACCTGATCCCGCTCCTTTACTTAGATTACGCTACCTTTGATGGGGAAATTGCATACGACTATCCCTACAACGGCTAAAGGAGAGCGGCGCAAGGGCCGCTCTTTTCTTCTTACATATTTTTCACTGCTGCAACAATGAGCAGCACCCATGCCGCCAGAAACGCCACACCGCCAATTGGTGTAATGGCACCAAGTTTGCTGATTCCAGTTAATACAAGAACGAATAAACTACCGGAAAACAGCAGAATACCGAAGAACATAAGCCAGCCGGACCAGTTGAGCGCTGAACTGCTTCCAAACTGTCCCATAAAAAAGCCTACAATAATTAAACCGAGTGCATGAAACATTTGGTATTGAA
>Ga0209463_1001293_pt1 | contig 15630 bp, 20 predicted proteins | sample AgamicMgSfrz_FD_187169 | JGI IMG/M metagenome (GOLD analysis project Ga0209463, IMG submission 187169) | Agave microbial communities from Guanajuato, Mexico - Mg.Sf.rz (SPAdes) (version 2) | ecosystem: Host-associated > Plants > Phyllosphere > Phylloplane/Leaf | place: Guanajuato, Mexico... | reverse complement strand
CATTCATTTGAAAGTGTTGCTATTTATCTAAAAAATGATAACCGTACCAATGAATATTATGACATGAATATAAATGAAGCTGATTATGTGTTTCCAAGTGATTTAAAACTAAACAAATGGATGGATGAATTATTTATAGGTGCTGAAGGCTTTGAAGCAGGGAACTTTTTCATTGTACATCGTGATTTTGTTGATTGGTACTATGTGTTTCCTGTGTGTTTGTTTAGTATTGGTGGAATTTTATTTTTACTTTGGCTCATTTTACAAGTTAAGCATGTTTACAAGGGAAGGATGTTGAAATTCAAGCACACGCTTGTTCGTTAAGATTGAAAAAAATTTATAAGCGAAAATAAAAAAACAGAGATAAAAATCCCTGTTACGTATAACTCTGCTTTTCGTTTGTTAACTTTAGTATTAGATACCGGACAATAAAACCAATACCTACACCAGGTATAACGAAGATCATTGGCATAAATACCGGTCCTAATGTATGGCCAAAAAGTTTTATTTTACTAGAATAAATAAGGCCAAGCGTTACAAAAGCGGCGGCGGATAGAAAGGGAAGAAAGGACAGCTCTTCACTAGCAGGCATTTCATATTGATATGCATCCCACATAGCAAAAAAATACAAACAAGCATAAAATAATAGCCATTGATAATTAATAACTTCTTCCGCTTTTGTAAATTCTCCTAGGTAACTGTACATAATAGCAGTATTAAAATGACTGTAGACGTTTATCAGTATTTCAGTTAAAACATATAAAGTTCCTTTATAATATTGACCAGTTAATAATTGACTAAATCCGGGCAGAGCAATACTCCACATTATTGCCTGGAATTTCCCTATTTTTTTCAATAACTCCACCGCCTTATAGGATTAGTTTGGTTAAATTCACCATTGTTATTCGATGAATTTAGTTTTGGCGGTTAAGAAAAATTTAATAATAATATTTATTTTTATTAGTCTCGAGATATTTCCCAGACAATATCTGTTTTTATTGCCTCATAAACAGACGACCAATCAGCAATTTCTTCTAAATGGAATACTCCTTTGCGCGTATTTTGCTCATATAAAAATCGGGCAGCCCATGTGGTTACATAGGCAGTTATTTTTGCTTCTTCTTGGCCGGAAAGATCTGTTTCCAATATAATTTCTTTGCCATCTTTTATGCCTTTCCCTCTTACTTTCACATGGAACATAGGTTCACCGATGCTAATTCGTTTGAAAATTGCCGTTGTCAACTTATCTGGCAAAAACCGAATAAGTCCAAGCTTTTTCATGATAGAGAAGGAACTAGTCGCTAATCGTGAATCAAAGCAAAGATAAGTGCTGACTTGATCTACATTAATTGTGTTAGGTAATACATGCTGATCAGCAAAATTAAAGGGGTAGGCATTTCTCCAACCAAGCTTTTTGCCAAAATATGCTGTCTGCTTGCCGACAAAGCTCCTTTTTAATACTTGCTGTCCATTTTCCCACTTGTGAAAGTCTGTTTTTGCCTGTTGGATTGTCCACTCTATTGCAGCATGTCCGTGTGTATCCCCTAATCCAAGCATCAAAAAGATATCGACACTTTCAGTTGTATCCATTTTTTCAGAAACCGATTTTGCGAGTAAATTTGTCACTCCTGGATTAAGACCTACACTCAATAATGCTGCAGCATTTGATTGAATAACTGATTGCTGTAGCTCCTCCACTTTCTGCAAAAACGAATAAGAAGCAGATATATCGATGTAATCAATGCCAGATTCTAGACAGGAGGCAGCGAAGGTTACGCTTTCCTGTTCGAGACACACGATTACGAGTTTTACGGTAGCTAATCTATTTGCTGGTACCTCTTGATTAATATCAAGTACAATTGGCTTGATTTTACTATTTGTTGAAGCTGAAAATCTCTCTGCTTTTTCTTGGCTTCTGCCAGCAGCGTATACATTGCCTGGATAATAATCTGCTAATTGTCTGCAGATAAGTTTACCTACATGTCCATATCCACCAATCACAATAATATCTTTTTTTCCCAAATAAACCACGCCTCTCTTGCCTTAACTTAATGTTGTGAATTTGTTTTTCTTTATCATTATTGCTTGTTATAAAACTAGACCAATTACATATTTAGTGTATAAAAACAATGATTAAAGGAGTATCCCAGATTTATGGGGTTTATTATGGTTACTTAAACGAGAGAGAAATAGGAAGTGGAGGAAAGGCTGTTTTTTTGGTTGTATTTTTACAGAGGTCTTTATTCCTTGCAATAATATACTATATGTCCTGTTATGGTGAGTGTAATATTTTATGAGAATATCAAGAATGGAGTGTATCTCATGAATATTATGTCTTTTATACTATACTGTTTTATCGTAACATTTACACCAGGACCTACTAATATTGTCATTTTATCAACAGTGCACAAAAACGGAACAAAAAAAGCGCTGGAATACACCTATGGTGCAACAATTGCATTTGGTTTTTTATTAAGTGTTTCTGCTGTACTGAACTCTATATTAGTAGCCTTTATCCCAAAAATTTTAATACTAATGCAGATTATTGGGAGTATATATATGCTTTTTCTCGCTTACCAAGTGTATAAAACAAACAAAGATAAACCAAAATCAATGGAAAAACAAACAGGTACGTTTCTGTCTGGTTTCCTCATGCAGTTTTTGAATCCTAAAGTTTTGTTATTTACATTAACAGTCATTCCAACCTTTATCATGCCATACCATGTTTCTTTGTCTAAGATTATTTTATATGTAATAACAATCACTGTAATTGGATTTTTAGCATTTATTACATGGGTGCTTTTTGGGGCATTATTTAAAAGCTTTTTACAGCAGCACGAAAAAATGGTGAATGTGCTGATGGCACTATTCTTAGTGTATTCGACTTTCATGATTTGGATGTAATGAGTAGAGGGGATATAATGGACAAATTTATTTATAAAAAGTCTGCCGGCATAACGGCGTTGGCGGCAAGCATGACAGAATTTACGTATAAAAAGCATTCTCATATGGAGTATGCCATTGGTGTTACATTAAGAGGAATTCAACATTATACCTTAGATGGCAGCTTACAGCTTTCGCATAGGAATGGTGTTATGCTGTTCAATCCAGAGCAGGCTCATGATGGCATGGCACATGATAAGGAAGGCTTAGATTACGTGATGCTTTATATGGACCCCCAATTGCTTTTAGAGGTTATGGAAAAAAAGGACATCATCAGATTTTCAGATCCAATTGTTTATGATAATCTGCTTAAACAAAAAATAGTAAGCCTATCTGAGGCAATCTTGACAGAAAAGGATGATGATTTGTGCAGTGAGCTGCTCTTATCACTAACTGAAAGTCTTATAAAGACAGATCTCTCGAAAGATTTTAAGAAAGATAATGCTCTTATCAAGAAAGCAAAGGAAATGCTCTATGAAAATCTTATGACTATTCCGAAGCTGGACGAAATCAGTTGTGAACTGCATTTATCGAAATTCCAATTCATTCGTTTCTTTAAAGCTCATACTGGAATTTCACCATATCAATACTTTCTTAACTGTAAAATAGTGCGGGCAAAGCAGCTGATAGAAAAGAACAAAGACATTTATTCAGCAGTAGCAGAATGTGGATTTGTTGATTTGGCCCATCTAAATAAACATTTTAAAAGTGTGTTTGGGATAACAGCATTTGAATATTCATCGAATATCAATCAGTGAATAATTTTTATTTATATTAAAAGACAACGACCTCTGTGGCTCGTTGTCTATTTTTTTTCGCTTATTATTCTGTTAACCGTCAGCAAACACTAGGCTCGCTTGAGCTTTTATCGCTTCCATTACAACTTGTATAGAGCGGTTAGACGCCTGAGGCTTGCGGGCGACAAGATATATATGCCGTGTTGATTCAGGCTGTAAATCAAGAAGCTGAACACCTTCTTCTTGTTCTGTTACTGCAAGCTTCGGCAGAATTCCAATTGCAAGATTATTTGCAACCGCTGTTTGTATGGCTGCATAGCTTTGAAAAACATTTAACACATGAGGCTGGAATCCAGCGTTACTGCATAGATTTTGCGTGTATTCAGAAAGGTAAGTACCATCAGGCTCCATTACCCAAGTTTCCTCCGAGAGTTCAGTGATGCGTACAGCAGATTGCTGTACTAGTGGATTTTCTTCCCCAACTAAAACCATCAGACGATCACTTCCAAGCTCAACGAGACTGTGATCATATTGCTTTAGCATTTGAGGCTTTTCAAAGTAGGCGACAACTGCTAAGTCAAATTGATGGGAATCAAGTGCTGGAATACTCTTATCAGGCTCTAATTCTGTTAATCTAAGCTGAAGCTGAGGGAATTGCTTCACTAATTGGGATACTACAGGGATTAAGATAGAACGTAAGGCACTTGAGAAGGAGGCAATTCGGACAGTTCCTTGAATAATGTCAGAAGTGTCATTAAGTGCGATTTCAATTTGTTCAAGCTGATTAATCACAGGTCTGACTTGTTTAGCAAGATTACGGCCTGCATGTGTTAATTGAACTCTCCTTCCAACCTTTTCAAAAAGTATAGTATCGGTTTCCTTTTCCAAAATGCTAAGCTGCTGAGAAACTGTCGCAGTACTAATGTACATAACTTCTCCAACCCTGTGCATCGTTCCTAAGGTTTCAAATTGAAGTAGTAATTGTAATCGCCAAGTGTTGAGCATATGAATTCCCCTTTTAAGAATTACTAAACGAATTGTTAAGGAAAACTTGATTGTTTAATGTTTATTATTAATTAATAATAAACATTAAGCTAATAAAGAGCAAATTAATTAGAGGAGAGAGGTAGAAGCTGATGTATCCATACGAAAAGAGAAGCAATCCATGGGGAGACGTTGAAAGACATGTTGGAAGATATGGTGCACCATTCTTTATCCAAGAAATTATTGACCATGCTAAAGGAAGCTATGTTTATACGGAAGAGGGGAGACGGATTTTAGATTTTACTTCAGGGCAAATGTCATCGACGATTGGTCATTCTCATCCTGAAGTTGTGGCAACATTACAAGAAGCCGCTGGCCGCCTTGACCATCTGTTCAGCGGTATGCTATCAAGACCTAGCATTAACCTTTGTACACATATTGCCGAGACAGTAACAGATCCTTTAACGAAGGTAATTCCGTTGTCAACTGGTTCGGAAGTAAATGAAGCGGCATTAAGAATGGCAAAGCTGGTAACAGGGAAGTTTGAAATTGTCTCCTTTAACAGGTCTTGGCATGGTTTAACAGAAGCAAGTGCAGGGGCAACATATGCTTCAGCTCGTAAAAGCGGATTGCCTGGTACACCTGGACAATTGGCAATTCCAACTCCATATGAGTATCGCCCAGATTTTGTAGACAGAGACGGGAAGCTTGATTGGCAGAAGCAGCTGGACTATGGTTTTGCGATGGTCGATGCTCAATCTGTCGGCAGCTTGGCAGCATGTATTGTAGAACCTATTGTATCTGGGGGCGGCATTCTTGTTCCTCCGCCTGGTTATTTAGCTGCGTTAAAGAAAAAATGTCATGAAAGAGATATGCTGCTAATCTTTGATGAAGCACAAACAAGCTTTGGACGTACAGGACAATGGTATGGATTTCAGCATGATGGTGTTACACCTGACATTTTGACATTATCCAAAACACTCGGAGCAGGACTGCCGCTTGCAGCCCTTGTTACGACAGCAGAGATTGAACAAAAGGCATATGAAAAAGGTTTTGTATTTTACACTTCACATGTTAATGATCCTCTTGTAGCTGCTGTTGGGTGTACGGTCATGGATGTGATTGCAAAGGAGAATCTTTTAGCTGCAGCACGCGAAAAAGGGGATTATTTAGCAGCCGAACTTAAACAGCTTGTAGAAAAACACGAGGTTGTTGGTGATGCTAGAGGGCGTGGATTGCTGCAAGGTATTGAGATTGTTAAGGATAAAATTAATAAAGAGCGGTCAGAAGCGATAGGTGATCGTATTACTGCTAGATGCCTTGAATTAGGTCTTCATATGAATATTGTTTGTTTGCCTGGTATGGGAGGTGTTTTCCGAATAGCACCTCCGCTCACAGTCAGTTATGAGGAGCTTGACGAAGGAATTTCCATGCTTGATCAAGCCATAACAGATGTCGAGAATACATTATGAAACTAGTTAAAGCAAATACAAGGAAAATAACTAGAAAGAAACGGTTTGCCTTTTCAGAAGAAATTAAAATGGTGCGTGATTATGACCCATCTGTTACGTCAAATCTTCAAGTGATTCTCACCTATTCTGGATTACATGCGGTGTGGTTTTATCGGTTATCACATATATTGTGGAAAAAGCAGCTTCACTTAGCAGCCCAGTTAATTTCTCAGTTTGCTCGTGTACTGACAGGTGTAGAAATTCATCCAGCTGCTACTATTGGAGAAAGACTGTTAATAGACCATGGCACAGGAGTAATTATCGGAGAAACAACCGTAATTGGTGATGATGTTGTTATTTACCAAGGCGTTACACTTGGCGGTGTTAATAATCAACCGGGAAGACGTCATCCAAAGATAGGCAATCATGTCTTTATAGGCGCAGGGGCGGCAGTATTAGGGGCAATCACCGTTGAAGAAGGGGCAAAAATCGGCGCATTGACACTAGTCCTTAAGGATGTACCTGCAAAACATACAGCAGTTGGCAACCCTACAAGACTAATAGCACCGAAATAGACTAAATTCATGAGATTGCTGTCATCCAAAAAGAACTATGGTTTGTTTACAAGGAAATAGCATACAAAAGAAAGTACTCATGTTTATGAGTGCTTTTTTTGTTGTCGCGAGTAGTAAAGCTGCTTGTACACATTTTTAAACAGGCGGATGGTTGCTTATAAATTCCTTCACCCATTTGCACCAATTTACATACATTTCTGCATAGCGGATGCCGTATTCTGACGTAATGATGGCACCTAAATTCTGCTTGGAGGTTTCCTTTGTGAAATGCTCTTTCCACTCTTTTGTCATACTTAAGATTCTTTCTTCTCGAGCAATTACCTCATCTAACAAAGTAATTATTTCGTCTATTGTTAATATATCAAAAGCAGCTGCTTTAATAAGGAACTCATCTTTTATTTTGGCAGGTTTGACAGAATGGTTAAGAATCCAATTAATTAATTCTTTTTTTCCTAGCTCTGTTATCGTGTAGATTTTCTTATTAGGCAACGAGCTTTGAATAATAAGTTCGTGTTCAAGTAATTCTTCCTTTTCTAATTTATGCAGCTCCGTATAAATTTGACTATGCGTAGAATTCCAAAAGTAAACTACTTGCTCCTTGAAAATACTAACTACCTCATAGCCACTAACCGGTTTTTTGGAAATGATTCCTAATAAAGCATACCGTAAGCTCACGTATACCACTCTTTTCAATTGTTTATATATTTTTGCATTATATCATACTAGCTTGACTAATTTGAATAAAGCTTAGTAATATAATATTAACATATGTCATTTTAGACATATGTTAATTCTGATAAAGGGAGTATGTTAGAGGTGGTTGGTCCATTGATTTGTTTTAAACTGTTTAGTTATTGGACTAAAGGAAATATTAATTATAAATAAAGAAAGGGAATTGCTCTGTGGCAAGGCTTAGTATGTGGCTTCAGTGCAAGAAGGTTTAAAAAACAATGAAAAAAATAATTAATAAAAAGAGTATTTTAGCAGTCGTTATCGTTTTAGTACTTGCGATTGGGATATTTTTTGGATGGACGCAAATGACGTATAAAGCAGCGGAAGATCCAGCTATTTCTATGGATAGTAACTATGTTAAAGAAGATGATTGGCTTATTTATGGAGATAAAAGCAGTACAACAGGAATTATTCTATACCCAGGAGCAAAAGTGGAGCCTGAAGCTTATGCTTATTTGGCACAGGAGTTAGCAAAGGATAATATGATAGTGGCAATTCCAAAGGTAGCATTGAATTTAGCTCTTTTTGATTATAAAAAAGCAAACGAGATGATAACGAAATATAAAGAGGTAGACTGGATAATCGGCGGACATTCAATGGGTGGTGCTGCAGCAGCAATGTATGTTGATAAAAACATGGATAAAGTGAAGGGGCTCATCTTTTTAGGTTCCTATGCCGCTGACAATGAGTTATTATTTAAATCAAGCCTGCCGGTTTTATCTATTAGCGGGTCAGAAGATGGTTTAAGTACACCAGAAAAAATAAACGAAAAGAAGAATCTCCTGCCAAGTACAACAGAGTATTTTCAAATTAAAGGCGGAAATCATGCTCAATTTGGCGTGTATGGAGAGCAACCAGGTGATAATAAAGCCAAAATTTCTGTAAAGGAACAACAAGATATTATAGTGGAAACAATTGAGGACTGGGTGGAAGCTAATAAATTCGGGAATAAATAATGAAATTAAAACTATAAATAATTAGAGAGGGGGAGCATATTTGGACAGTTTATTATTTTTGCTGTATACGATTATTTATTTTGTTAGTCTTATAATTATTGTTATTAACATAAAAAAATCCCCTGTACTTAGTCTGCTTTTCCTATTACCGGTTGTAATTGGCCTTTTATACGATAATGCGGTCATTACACTAGGGAGGTTTTTAGGAGAAAGTAATCTCAACGAGCAATTAAACCTATTACGCTTTCTGCTTCATGCCATTTTTACACCGTTTCTCACTTTTTACGCATGGGCTGTTGTTAAAAAGACAAATATTTCTTTAACAAGGAGTATGGTCTTTCGTATAGCTCCATATGTAATAACTGCCATTTTAATAATAATAGAACTATATAAAGAAGTAATTGGCCTGCAAATAGCACCTAAATGGGAATACGGTGTTTTGACCTATAGCTCCGTAGGCAGTAGTGGACCTCCAATAATGGTGATTATTGTGGCGATAATTCTACTGATTGCATCTATCATTGTGCTTGTTAAGCAAAAATGGGTTTGGTTTTTTATTGGTTCGTTAGTTATGATAATTATGAATGCTGTAAAGATACCTGTTAACAGTGGTGCGCTTACAAATTTATCAGAAGTTATTTTAATTGCGTCGCTACTAGCTACGAGTTTGTTTCAGGAGAGAAAACACTAATAAATAATAATAAGACACCTCCAATGGAATGGAGGTGTCTTATTATTATTTAAATTTGTCAGGGAATTGTTTGACAACTCCAGCGGAAATAGCATCCGCCATTATAATTATATGTGTAACACCCTCGTCAATCGAAGCAATTCTTTTATTCCAGTCTTTTGCTAGGCTTGCCGTTAAATCATTTGTGACTAATTGGAGATGCATCGCTAATAATTTCTTTAGATCCTCCTTTTTTAGAAACGGATTGGCTTCACTGAGAAAAGCAGCAATTTCATCTGCATTTCTATACCATTCTTTGTTTAGCTGACTAACGGTGGTTTTATTGCCGCTTTTAGCAGCATCAACAATCTTACCTGCTATAACAATATGCTCCTTAAGCAGCTCTGTTAATTTACTTCCAGCTTTTTCGCCATACACTGGCTTTATGGCATTTCCGATATCCTCCTGATTTTTCAGAAGTCTAGTCAGTACCTGTTTTTGATCTTCTGCTCCAGCATTAGTGGCACTCGTAATATAATTACTTGTCCACAAAACATGGTCTAACCAAAGCTTCCGGAAATTATTTTCAAAATCCACCTGTGATTGACTCACGTATTTTTCTTGCGGTTTAGCGTAAGTGTTAGTGCCAGTCACCATGCTTAATGAAAATAGTAAAATACAGCTCAGTAACATTATTTTTTTCATCAAAAAACTCCTTAATAGTTAGTATATTACTGTTATTATTTTCAATAATTTCGGATTTTTTATTCATAATAAAAGGATTAATTGGGCTGTTTACAAGGGGAAGGACAAATAAATTTTTTCGAGAATATATAATGGACATAGAGAATGTATATATGAAGGAAAGTGTTAAGGTGAAAAAAACAATGAAGCGTCTTCTGTTAATCATTACATCTTTAATAATTATAACAGCATTGAGTGTGTTATTTTTTTTCACGAGTACTCCAAGTTTTACTGGTGTAATTTTGGAAATCAATAAATCGAGTATTTGGGTTGTGGAAGCATCAGCACATAATATAAAAAATAAACCAGATGATGAGCTATACGAAAAATATAAGTACCAAGGAATTGTATTTCAATTGCCCTCGTATATTCCGGAGCGGATGTTGAATGAATTTTCACGAGGACAAGAAGTGAAAATCTATTACAGTGGAGAAGTTAGGGAATCTGCGCCGGCTGGCGGTGATGCCTATTGGGTGACTACTTTTAATAAGTAGTGAAATATATTGGGAGCCACTAGCAAAAACTTAGTTGTGTGCCTTTTGTTAGATATATTAATGCAAAAAAAAGAAGTTTAGCGGACGGCCAAACTTCTCCTTACATACTTACTTCTATTTACCCACTGCCTTCTCTTTTTCCAAAATATCATTCACAATATCAGCAAGTGTTACGTTACTTAGGGCCTTCTCCATAGCTGATTGAGCAATTGAAAATATTGGCAGTACGGTGTCTTGAATATTCCTGCCTACAGGACAATCAGGGTTTGGATGGTCATGGATACTAAATAATTCTTTTTCTTGAACAACATTAACAGCTTTGTACACATCGAACAAGGTAATCTCTGAAAGGTCTTTTGCCAGCTGTGCCCCGGCAATACCTGGACGAATGTTAACTAAACCTGCACTTTTAAGCATCCCCATTATTTTTCTGATAACAGCAGCATTTGTATTAACACTGCCTGCTAAATATTCTGAGGTGTTGACGCTTGTTTTATTTATTTCAATAAGAGTCAATATATGAATACCAACTGCAAAACGACTGCTTATAGACATGTTAAGCACCTTCTTTTAAAAAATTTATTGTCAATGTAATTGCTATGGTTACAAGTATAGTATACCTTAATTCCTAAAAAAGTCCGAGAGTTTTCACCCACCTGTTGACAAAACGGTTACATGTAATTTATATTATTACTTGTAACTAAGCTTATTACAAGTTGACTGCAATCAGAATTAAAATAAAGGAGACAATATAAAATGAATCATTTAGTTGTTTATGCACATCCAAATCCAGAGAGCTTCAATCATGCCATTTTGGAAACAGTAGTACAGTCTTTACAAGGTAAAGGACATGTGGTCACTGTAAGAGACTTATATGCAATAGGATTAGATCCAGTTTTGAAGTTTGACGGCAAAGGGGAAGTTTCACAAGAGGTTATCACCGAACAGGAATTCATTAGTAAAGCAGATGCTGTAACATTTATCTATCCAATTTGGTGGACAGGTATGCCTGCGATTTTAAAAGGATATATAGACAGAGTTTACTCTTATGGATTTGCTTATCAATACAATGCAGAAGGCGGCATTGATAAGCTTCTGTCAGGAAAAAAAGGACTTATCATTAATACACATGGAACGCCAAAGGAAATTTACGACTCAATCGGTATGACCGAAGCATTAATAAAAACATCTACTACTGGAGTATTTGAATTTTGTGGGATTGAAAGTGTCGGCCATTTAACATTTGGTAGTGTGCCTTCAGTAGATGATACAGCTAGAAAAGAAATGTTAGAGGAAATTAAAAACGAAGTGAATTCTTTGTTTGAATAAATAATTATCCTTATTGTAATTATTGAAATTACAACTGGTATATTAAGCATAACTTAGGAGGATATGAACATGAAAATTGGAATAATTGGTTCTACTGGGAAAGCAGGAAGTTTAATAGTAAATGAAGCGATTGAGCGCGGACATGAGGTAACAGCAATCGTCAGAGATGCTGCAAAAGTTCAAAATGCACAAATTAATGTAGTGGAAAAAAATGTTTTTGATCTTACATCAGCAGATCTTGAAAAGGTGGATGTCATTGTAAATGCATTTAATTCTGCACCTGGGCAAGAGGAACAGCATATTGAAGCTGGTAAAGTCCTAATCGAAGCACTAAAAGGTGCAGCTAACACAAGATTAGTTGTAGTTGGAGGAGCTGGAAGCCTATTCGTGGATGAAGCCAAAACAACAAGAGTATTCGAAACACCTGACTTTCCGAAAGAATATTTCCCAACTGCTTCAAACATGGGTAAAAACCTAGAAGAACTGCAAAATACGAATGGAATTCAATGGACATATATTAGTCCTGGAGGCTTCTTTAATCCAGCAGGAAAACGTACTGGAGCATACCAAAAAGGCGGAGACATATTAACGCTTAACTCAAAAGGAGATAGCTACATTAGCTATGCTGATTACGCAATCGCTGTCCTAGATGAAATCGAAAACCCACAATCCATCAACAAACGTTTTTCTGTTGTTGGAGAAGCAGAATAAGAAAGAGGAATTAACACTTGTATGACCAGAAAACCGACCTTTGTCAGAAAAGGTCGGTTTTTAATGGAGGGAGGATATGATATGGACAGAGAATATCAAAGTCGAATTGCCTATACAAAGGACTTAATTAATAAGGCAGATTATATTGTCATTGGAGCTGGGGCTGGGCTGTCTGCGGCAGCTGGTATTCAGTATGGAGGGCAGAGATTTACAGATAATTTCGCTCCTTTCATTGAAAAATATGGATTAACGGATATGTATTCCTCAGGCTTTTATCCCTTTCCAACAGAGGAAGAGAGATGGGCATATTGGGCAAAGCATATTAGTTTAAACCGTTATGAAGTTGGGCCGACTAAACTTTATGAAAAACTGTTTCAATTAGTGAAAAAAGCTAATTACTTTGTCATTACGACAAATGTTGATAGTCAGTTTGAGCTAGCAGGCTTTCCACTGGAAAATATCTTTGAGGTTCAAGGGAATTATGGTTATCTGCAATGCGTAAAAGGCTGTCATGATTCCTTATATGATAACAAGCTATTAGTGAATGAAATGATCGCTAATATGGAGAATTGCAGGATTCCTTCAAACCTTGTCCCAAAATGTCCAGAGTGTGGAGGGGAAATGGATCCACATTTAAGAATTAATCAATACTTTGTCCAAAATGAAGCGTGGAATAATTCCAATGACGCATATGAAGGTTTTATTAACGAGTCTAAAGGGAAAAACCTTCTTTTGCTGGAGTTTGGAGTTGGCTTTAATACACCAGGAATTATCCGCTATCCATTTGAACAAATGACCTATCAAAACGAGCATACTAAATTAGTTCGTTTTAACATGGACCATCCGAATGGACCTAAGGAAAATAGGGAAAAGACGATTGCCTTTACGGAGGATATACTCCCGGTTTTATTAGAGCTGAATAAGTAAAAGGAGGGGTATGGTATGACTCAAATATCTTTACAGGATTATTCGGAGTTGATTTATCTGCAAGAGCCATTCATTCCAAAAAGCTTGCTGCAAGCTAATAAGGAAGAACTGGTTGAAAGCATAATGAGCAAGCTATTACAGGAACCTGATGCACCTAAGGATATTATTATGCCAAAGGATTTTTCTGGTAAAAGAAATTTGGTGAGAGCTTTGTTAAATATAAGGGAACCGAAGCAGACAGATCCTAATTTATTGGCAGAGATAGACTGTCTTTTACAATCAGACTTAATCGAAAAACAAATTGTCGACGTGGAAAAACTTGAAACTATTGCAAGCATCTTTCCTGAAAATCATTTTATACAGTCTGAAAAGCTTGTTTTATGGCAAGGGGATATTACACGAGTAAATGCAGATGCAATTGTGAACGCTGCGAACAGTCAAATGCTAGGATGTTTTCAGCCAATGCATGCGTGTATTGATAATGCTATCCATTCAGCTGCCGGTCCCCAATTAAGAGACGATTGTGAAAAGATAATGTCATTACAAGATGAACTTGAGGAAACAGGTACTGCCAAAATTACGAGGGCTTATAATCTACCCGCCCATTTTGTATTGCATACAGTTGGACCTATCGTGCCACAAGGAACAAAATTAACAAGTAAGCAACGGGACGAATTAGCAGCTTGTTATACTTCTTGTCTTGATTTAGCTAGTCAATTGGAGCATATAAACAGTATTGCATTTTGTGCAATATCAACAGGTGTGTTTGGTTTCCCAAAAACAGAAGCAGCATATATTGCTGTAAATACAGTTAATCAATGGTTAGCAGAGAAACCGAATTCTTTTGAAAAGATTATTTTTAATGTATTCAGCACAGAAGATTACGATGAGTATTCTAGGGTGTTTTCAAAATGAATATAAAAAAAATGGAGAACTCCTCTCTTAGTAGAAAGGTTCTCCATTTTAATTTATGCCTGGTTTCCTTCAGCAGACTTTTTATTGCCTTTATAAATGAAATACAGCGAAATAATCATAAAAACCAGTGCTAATACGCGTTTCACATCTAATTCAATGACCAAACTATTGAACCAGCCAAAATGGTCAATAATGACACCAATAACAAGCTGACCAGCAATACCAGCAATATTAGTTGCAATAACACCAATTTTAGGTACTGCGATAACAGTTAACAGCAAATACATTGTTCCAAGGAATGCAGCACTCAATTGCCATTTAGGAGCATCTAAAAGGGCAAGAATATTTCCTTTACCAAAAAATACAATGAAAACAGTAAGAAACATGGTGCCAGTTAAAAAGGTTAATAATGTTGTTTCAATTGTTCCTGCTTTGCGGCTAAATGTCCCATTTATAGAGGACTGTGCGCTTAATGTAATACCACCAATTAATGTGAATAAAATCATAAATAGACCCATAAAACGGTCCTCCTTAGTTTATTAGTATAAGTGCGATAATCATGGAAAGTACGGCGAAAATCTTCTCTTTATTAATTTTTGTTTTTTTACTGCCAAGCCAGCCAAAATGCTCAATTATCATGCTCATAATAAGTTGGCCGATAATAACAGCAACCATTGATATACCAACACCAACAAATGGAACACTAACAACAATTGCAGTTAAGTATACAACACCAAGAAGTCCCCCAAGTAATGTCCATTTTGGTGCTTCCACTGCATATGAAAGCTTTCCTTTTCCGAAAAACAGCCATAATAGTCCCATTATGATGGAGCCCATAAAAAAGTTATAAAAACTTGTTTCTAATTGTCCAATTGTTTTGCCAAGCTCTGCATAGATTGCCCCTTCAAAGCTAAGAGCTGCACCAGCTAATAAAGCAAGTACATAAAAAATATAGCGCATAGATAATAACTCCTTTTTTAAATAATTATATATCTAGAAAAACAGATATAAAACTCATAAAAAAAACAGAAATCAACAGAAAACTAGATTTCCGTTTTAAAATATTTAGCTATCTGTTGAATAAACGCTTCATTACGGCGATAGTAAGTCCATTGGCCATGACGAACCGATTCAAGCAGGCCAGCTTTTTGCATCATGTTCAAGTAGCTAGAAACGGTAGATTGAGAAACTTTGGCTTTTTCCTGAATATCCCCAACACAAACTCCACCTTTGTAGCTTACCTCCTTAGGAAGGTGAGCGCCTTGTTTAGGAAAATGCTTCTCTGGTTCCTTTAACCACTCCAATATCTTTAATCTTGTATCGTTTGAGAGCGCCTTGAATACATTTATAGGTTCCATGAGAACAATTGTATATCTAGAATTCTCGATTTGTCAAGCATAGAAGGTGGACTTTAGAAAATGTAGATTGTCTTAAAAGGGAAGGTTGTAGCAGGGATTTTACT
>Ga0209463_1001291_pt1 | contig 15660 bp, 20 predicted proteins | sample AgamicMgSfrz_FD_187169 | JGI IMG/M metagenome (GOLD analysis project Ga0209463, IMG submission 187169) | Agave microbial communities from Guanajuato, Mexico - Mg.Sf.rz (SPAdes) (version 2) | ecosystem: Host-associated > Plants > Phyllosphere > Phylloplane/Leaf | place: Guanajuato, Mexico... | reverse complement strand
TATTCTCGTTAAGCATAATTTCATTTGGGAAAAGTTTTAGAGTTGGAATTGATGAAGAAAAACCAGGTGAACTTGTAACAACAGGTGTTTTTGCAATTAGCCGTAATCCCATTTACACAGCTTTTGGGTTTGTTTTGATAGGAACATTCTTAATTTTACCAAACTGGATATTATTGTTGTACGTATTTGCTGGAGTTTGGCTTTTTAATCGTCAGGTTCAACTTGAAGAAAAATCCTTGAAAAAGATTTACGGTGAAGAATACGAAGCATACTGTAAAAAAGTTCGTAAATATATTTAGTACTAGTTTGTGTTGAAAAAGGATACGTCTTTCATTCATATTAAAAGTAAAAATGGAAGATTAACATAGCCAAAAGGGTGCGTTAATTTAAGATAAGAATATTTGGGGATTAGAAAGTTTGAAAATAATAAGGCAAGTCAAACCCTAATTCTTCTACTTAGTGTAGATAAATCAGGGTTTGATTTCCAAAAAAGTGTCTCAACGTTATATTGTAAATCCGTATTTTTCGGACCCTATCTCTAAAATAAAAATCAATCTTATTTCTTTCAGAATCAATGGTACGATAGATGTACATCCATTGCCCTTTGACTTCCACTTAGTTCTCATCTACTCGCCAACAATCATTTGTCGTCCAAGGTGACGTGGTACCCTTTTATCTAATTCTCGATTATATTAATGAGCCCAATTCATAATGATTGATGTTTTTGAAACAAATAGTAGTTAAAAGGTTTTACCATTCAATTAATGATATAGATTTTCCATATGTTCTTCCTTTTGCTATCTATAAAATGACTCCATCTCTCTCCTTGGCTAATATAATCATTAAATGTAGCATTATTCATTACAATATGGCCTCCACATTTATCTGCCAATTGTTTAGCAGACTCTTCATCAATGGGAAATGCTAACGATTCATCATTAGTAAATTCGTAACTGGATACCTCTTTCTTTTTTACGTTCTTATACGAATGATATACGTAATATAATGTACCTAACTTTATAAAATAGAATGGATACTCTCTGTTAGGCAATTTACCTCCCTCCATTTCTTCACCCTTCAATTGCTTTATGAGTCACTATTATTATCTTACTTGGACTTAAAAAGGTAAAATCCTTCTATGCCAAAGGGTTTCCTTTTTCATGTGTTCTGGAAAGCCGTTTTATGTTAATTAAACGTTTATAAGATATAAAGTTATAAAACAGAAAAAACCTATATCTTCCCAGTCAAAAGAGGCAAGCCTTTTCTGTTAAAGAATTTAGTTGTATGTGTCAATGTTTGGCGACATCTTATATAATTTGCTCAGCATATTTAGTATTATTTGTAATAGACAAGTTAAATATAGCGAAAATAATAGACAGAATATTTTATTAATTTCTTTACTTTGTAAACGCTTTCAATTATACTGAGTGTAGGTGGGATGGCATAAGTGGCTGTCGTAGTATTTAGCGTAGGTGGGGCTGATACGAGGAAACAGGGCATAAAAGAAATGTCCTTTTTTGCTTAGGAAATATTATGGAATTCTTTCAAAGTTTTTATTTTTTCACTTCGTTGATTAATTAGAGAGGTGTTTTATATGAATGAAAATGAAGGTACTAACATTTTTTTATTAATGTTTTCGGTGATCTCCATTTGTGGAGGATTGTTATTAACAAATGTTTTTATTTATTCTCCTATTATTGGTTGGCTTCTAGCAGGATTTTGTTTAATAATGAATTTTATTTATAAAGAGGAACAATTGAAATATAGAAAAAGAGAAGATTAAGAATAGGGTCTTCTCTTTTTTATGGATTCTTATAATACTTGTTATGTAAACTTTAAAATGGATTATTACTCAGTGACTTCTTTTTCCACAATACCTATTATTCTATACAAAGCTAAAGATGTAGTCTCCTCATCAGGAAAATGTTCAATATGGCCCGTTTCAATATTCTTCACTTGAAAATTCTTTAGTTTTTTAGAATAACTGAGAGAAAAGGTATGATTTCCACTACAAAAGGTATGAGTGATTTCACTATCTTCATATCGTAATAACGTTTCTAACATTTCTTTGATTTTTATTATTGTCATGTATCTGCAAACCCCTTTCTCACTATTTTAAAAAAATTCACAAATTGAAGTTTAATCCATTTTAACATAGGGTATATTCATAGGTTATTACCTTCAATAATTGAAATGAAGATTTTAAAGTTGAAATAAATTTGTAAAAAAACAAAAAAATGTAATGTTACATTGGAATTAGGAGATATATGGAAAATGCAACATAGTTGGGAATTACAGATAGATATGGTATGAAAGATGTAAAAAAAATATATGTTTTAAGGGTGAAGATAAAAAGAATCTTATTTGAAAATGAGATTTTTGAGGAGGTAGGAGGTATCTGAAGTTGAGTAGTGCATCTAGATTCAAAATGCAAATATACAGTCCTCTGTTAGGATATAAGGACCTTTATCATTTTAAAAAAACAAAAGATGGTTGGAAGTTTGAAAACTATAGATGTAAGGGTGAAGTAGATAAAGGCGGTAATCCTTTATTTTATAAAGCCCTTATTACTGAATCCATTTCCTGTCCTGATCATCTAGAGATTTATATTTCTAGCGCATGGGAGAATGCTGACATGTTAAATAAAGAACAAGTTCAGAAAATTTTTGATGAACTATCTGAATGGATAGCAGCCAATGGAAATAACCTCCATTGATCCTTTATCATGTTGAAAAAAGTGGGCACGACCATGGGTATATCCAGGTTTAAAGATTCATTATAAAAGTCTTGTTGTTCTTTTATTTAAAACATATTTAGTGGAGGTAGTACAAGGCATAAAAATAAATAATAACTCATTTGGAGATATTGATTAATTAAGGATAACAATAATCAGTAAACAAATAAGGGGCGTATTCAAAATGGAGAATATTTATAATCAGAGAGAGAAAATGACCGATTTTATTAAAGAAAACAAACAGAACTTTCAGGATAAACTCTTATCGGAGGCAGTTAACGTAGCCTCCAAGATAAATGACATTTTAGAAACTGGAAATATTGATCTTTTAAAAAATGCTCAAAAGTTATCTCTATATGTCGTGGAGCAAAAAGAAGAACAACTCATTGCTTTCGCTCAGCAAGAAGGGATAGCCTGGGCAGAGCACTCCTTAACTCTTGCCTTCAAGCTAGAATGGGTACAGGCCATTAGGCGAACATTATGGCATTTTCTCTATCAATATGATCGAATAAATGACTATTTTAATGGCCGTGAAGAATTTTTTGCCTTAGAGAAACGAATTAATGATAGGATTGATCAATTTCTTAACACTTTTCTCATTAGTTATTCCAAGTATAAAGATGAATTAATTGCCTCCCAAAGGGATTTAGTTGAAAATCTATCGGTGCCCATTATACCACTTAGCCAATCCGTAGCTGTACTACCATTGATCGGAATGATTGACCTTAATCGTATCCAAACAATTGAGGAGAAAGTATTGATGGGTATCTCAGATTTAAAGATTCAAACATTAATTATAGACTTGTCTGGAATTGCTAATATGGAGATGCATGTCATTGACCATTTCCAAAAAATATTAACTGGAATTTCAATGATGGGATGTGAAGCTATTCTTACAGGTTTACGTGCTGACCTAGTTAGGACAATGATTCACTCAGGAATCTCCTTTGAGGACAAGGCAGAAGCCAAAGGGACATTGCAGCAAACATTAAAAGAATATCTAGAGCTCCACAAAATGTAGGAGGAATAGGGAAGTTTACTCTACACACACAAATGAAAATGAATTTATGAAATTAGAATCTTTTTTGAAAACATAAATCAGTATTCAAAAAGCCTTATAGTAAGATATAAGGCTTTTTGCACCTAGAAAATCCTTTATGGTAACGAACTTTTCATATCATATACAGCCTAAAAACAGAAAAAACTACTGTACAGTAGTTTTTTCTGTGAGGTAATTAGATTTTATGAGTGATGCCTCATTGCATCTTAGGTAATTTGCTCACTATATAAGAAAATATTCATCTTGGGCAAGTTACATACTACTAGTCCATATTATTTTTAAAAGATTTGGACAACCCTGTTAAAATAGGCGTTGTTGCCAAAATTAAAACAGATGTTGTTCGGTCAGCTGTGTGTAAGCCTTTAAAAAATAACCGTTAGTTAATAAATACACCAAAAACACCAAGAAATATAACTGCAGGAAGATCTGATTTATTTACACGCTTATTAGAAAACAGAGCCCGGCACTGTTCGCCATTGGAGATGGGCGGGGAAAATGTATCAATCCTCTGTCATTCTTATTATCTTTGAACTAACGTCTAAATACGCATTAATGCGCCATTAGGCTTCGGTAACTCTTGAGCTGTTATCAAATTCATTTTACAAAAGTGTTCAAAAAATTGTTGTGCCTGCTCTCATTCCTTAATTTCGTGCATTATTCAATGGAAATAAAACGGTAAAAAACACCAATACATATAAATGAGTATTACTCCTTTATAAGCTATAATATAATATGAGGAGTAGTGATTTTAGTATGTATTATTACGGCAAAAGAAATCAAGAACCTTTAGCTGAAGAGCAAACAGAGGTTTGGGAATGTACAGTAGAAGATTGTAAGGGCTGGATGAGAAAAGATTTCTCTTACGACAATCATCAAAAATGCCCTTTGTGTGGAAATCACATGGAAGCTGGAGAACGGCTTATTAATAAAATTCCCCTTAATCCCCATCGAAGATAATTTATACCAACGTTATCGCATAGATTAAAAATTACTACTATATTATTTAATTGAAAATATAGTTAATTTATTTGCATTTGCTTTCTATTTCTAATGTATGTTATAACTAGTTATACCTTGTATCGATCGTCTTGTCTAAAACCCAGGCTTTTTTTTAAAGCCTGGGTTTTCTATTGAACTAATAGTAGATAAATCATGGTTTTCTAATTATAAGACCATAAAAAAAGGACTCCTTCATAAGGAGTCCTTTTTGTTATCACTTTTGATTATGCTTTGTGAACGTTAGCAGCTTGTGCTCCACGTTGACCTTGCTCGATATCAAAAGTAACTTTTTGACCTTCTTCTAATGATTTGAAACCTTCACCTTGAATAGCACTGAAATGAACGAATACATCGTCTCCGCCTTCGATTTCAATGAAACCGAAACCTTTGTCTGCATTAAACCATTTTACTGTACCTTGTGTCATAATGTTTCCTCCTGCTGTGGAATACTCCACAAATGTATTACCTCTCTTGCCCAATCATACTATTTCAAGACAAAAACTTCTGTTTAAGGTTTTTTCTTCTCTCAATCTTATACCGAACAAAAACAAGTTAAATGTAGTGTAACACATAGAGATGTTGATAGCAAATAATTGCTTTATTCCATTTAACCGTTATAATCATACTTGTCTACGGACTAAACTAAACAGTGAGAAAGAAGTGCCATTATGAGAAAGTTAAAATCCTCTTTTCAAAACCTAGTCAATGAAAACAGACATAAAATACTACAAGATAAAAAGGTCATAGAAAAGATTGAAGAAAAAATTGAAGCTCGCCAGGAGCAGGCTATAAAGATAAAAACGAAATAAAAGTAAAATAAAAACATCCTATCTAAACGGATGTTTTTTTGTATTGTACTGCTGTTGTATTTTTAGGTAAATGGCTTTTTACAGGATATTTCATCTGCTATGTCGAATCTAGCAAGTCAAAAGAAAGGGGCTGTTAATATGAATTCAAAAGAACAAAAGAGGTTGGCAACTACTAGAAAACAAATGGAAAATGCTAAAGAACAAACTGATTTATCTTCCGAGTTAGAACAAGACTTAGAAAATTTAGGATTACAACGACGAATGAAGCAATTAGAGTTAGAAAGCAAGTTTCTAAAAAACCAGAATGATGAACTACTTTAATTCACAGCACCCATTCAGGGGTGCTTTTTCAACATTTTAATACTTTTACCTCAGCCCCCCTATCTATGAACAATACTTTCTCTCAGAATAAACAAATAACAAAGATGGTTTACTCTCTTTTTATCTAATTCAGCTCTGTCTATCTATGTATGTTGTATGGTGAGATTCCATTAATCGTTATTTACTTTAAATCAACATGTTTCATTTCTAAAATAAACCTTTGATGGTCCAGAGTACTTGATCTACAAAAGTTAATTCACACTTATATCTCTTCCATTCCTTCTTATAGTTAACCTCAATATGACATCCAAAAAAAAGAGCTAATCGTCTAGTTGAAATACTTTTATAATGGCTTCTTTATGCTTCTTCATAAATTATAGTATTAAGACACAACAAAATTTGACAAAATAAAAAACTTAACCTTATCCTATACTTAAAGATAAACTCAAGGAGTTGAGTTATAACATAAATGGATAACATGCAGCGCTTTATAGAGTTAGTTTTACAGTTTGAACAATCCTTAAATAGAAAGCTAACTAATCAAGAAAAGGAATTCCTAATGTGGGTTGTAAAAAAGGAAAAACAGATAGAAGCATAATCCTGAATTAATTACTCCTATCTGTTTTAGGAATGAAGGGTAGAGCCCTTCTTTTCAATTCTTCTTCGAGAATAAGAATGTTTGATCATTTAATTTCTCCTGTACCTGTACAAACCCTCCCATAACAAGTAGCTCTAAATGTGTTGTATTATCTTCTATCCCAAAAGCTTTACATAATTCATATCGAATTTTCACACGTCCTAATTCGTCTAATTCCCTTACAATACCTGTTCTTTTTATTTTATCTGAATTAAAACCTTTGTTCCACTCGGCAATTGATTGACTTGATAAGATATCAAAGAACCTGCGCTCCGATTATCAGCAGGCTTAGCATACTCAATTTCTGCACCTGTTCCTCCCTCATCACAAAATATCATTGAATATTCATCTCTATCATAACCTTACTTAGTAGGAAGCCCCTTTAAAGATTAGCTTCTGTTCTCTTCTGCCCATCAGGATTAATTGTACAAATAGCTGACTTACCTTTATTAATGGTATGTTCAATATGTGCTGCGGTTTTAGAATATTTATCAGTCGGAAAATAGATCACTTTGTCTATCATAAGATATGTTACTCTCTTGTGATGAAGAGAATAAATCCTTTAAGTCAATGTTTTCTACGTCAGTCACATAAGCTACAATCAACAAAATAAAAATAATCCAGTATATGATTTTTTTCAATCTTCTCAACTCCTTCACTAAAAACAGTATTATGAGAAATGCTCAGAATTGCAATGAATGGACAATGACCCGCGGAATAAAGGATATTTTCTTCTAGTAGCTTCTCAGTAACAACACTTCAACACTTATGCACCAGAATCCCCTTAACTATGTATAGTTAATTTATGATTGAGGTTGTCCAAAATAGATAGTCCCAAAAAGTACACCTGTTGGACTGTGAAAAAATGACTTAAAAAACAGCTATCCCATTCGAAAAAGGATACTTTTTCGAATGGGATAGCTCATTAATGTCTATAATTTTTGTATTTTCTTGTAATTTTTTGATATCTTTTGTAGAAACCGTTTTCATTCTATCTTATATTGCTCATAATATTTTTTATTGGCTCTATCTTTTTATTATAGACCTACTAAATTCCCTAGAAACTGAAAAATTTCGATGAGGTGAGAAAAAGCTATGTCAATGGTAATCAATTCAGTAGGTCAAATAAAGGACTTACGAAAATGCATTGCAAAAAAAAGGAAAGAATTAATTGATCTAGGTAGTAATTATGGACTTTTAGATAAAAAAACAATTAAGTGTAGTCAAGATTTGGACAAGCTTATAAATTTGCATATGAAATCTTATTCTAGTTCAACTAACATGTTTTTAGATTACGGAGGGGATTTATCTAGAATGAGACACTCTTATCGCATTTATAAAGTTAGTGATTTTAAATATGAGGTAAAAGCCGTTGAGCTTGCAAGAAGTAATATTCGTTTTTGTTCTGCCCAAATGATTGCTCATTCAAATCTAGCAACATTTGGAGTATGTACTGCTTTAGTTCTAGTTGGTAATGGAACTAAAGCAGGTTTTGTTGCCCTTCAAAATTTACGAAAGTTAACAACTCATTCGTGAAAATCTATCTTTTCTAACGCTTAAAACTAAATTTATAAGTACTTAAAAAACATGGGATTAGAAAAAACTGATACTAATTTAACTTTTCCTAATGAATTTTGTTCCTTAACTTCACAAGTACCATTGTTATATAACCACAAAACAGTATAATTTCTTTCTTGAAATATGACATTACAACCGATCTTCAATAATTATCCTTCCAAGCGCAAGGTTTTCTAAATAATCCTTTAAGGATACTGATTCATCAGTGTCCTTTTTTATTTTGAGAAAACAGGGAATCTTTTAAGACTCGTCGTATTCATATAGATAAAGAGGTGGTTGAATTGAAACAATTAATTATCAATAATGTTGAATTTAACGTTGAAAATTTCGAAGAAAAAACAATTACACATTCCACTACAGGTGAGCAGCTAAAAAAGATTGGGTTTGCATTTTCGGTTATAGGAAAAAAAGATTATAACTTATATGACTTATTTTTTGAGAGCCCCGATTTTGAACTTACTATTGTTGATACAAATGAGAAACTTAAAATGAAAAATATTTCACACAGTACTTTTTATCAAGCAGCAGAGATATCAGATGACACAAAAGTCGTATTTAGAATTAAGTTACAACAAGAACCAGCCAAAGAAAAAGAACTTACAAAAGATCAGAAGTTGATGGTTAATGCCGTAAATGAGGTTGTTTTATCTAGAGTAAGATTTAAAGCGTTAGAAGAAATACTAGAAGAAAAAGGATTAATCAAAGGTGATGAATTATTTGATAAGATTGAAAAAGTAGCTAAAAGAGATTTTGACACGTTAAAGAAAGAAGTACTGGATGGTAAAGAAGAAATAAATACGTAAAAGCACCCCTATTTTATCAAGGTACTTATTTATTTTTCCATAAAGAGCCTTTTCGTATATTATTTCTAATAAAATCCATTATGGTAACTAAAGATGTATACCATAGATAGCTTAAAAACAGAAAAAACAACTGGATCCAATCAGTTGTTTTTTCTGTTTCATGAATGATAATCAATGTTTAGCTGATGTTACAGAGCGTCTTGAGTAGTTTGCTCAATAAATAAATTTTTATTCATCATAGATAGTTTCAATAGAATAAGTTATACAATTGGCTTATAAATTATAAATATAGGACAAATTAGATTGAAATAAAAAAGGAGGTTATAATATATGACCCCAACTACTATTCCCAGAGCTGCTGTGCGTGGTACAGCTTCTGGAGTTATCTTCATGGCATTTTTCGGTACTCTTTGGGCAGGAATTGGAATTAGAGGAATGCAAGGGTGGGAATTTCCTGTACTTATCACCCTATCTTTATTGATTGGAGTCGTATTATTTATCAGTGCAATTGCATTAATAAAAAATTCTCGTCAATTAACTAATGAAGTAATTAAAAAGGATGGGGCTCGTTGGAGAAAAAAGAATAGATGGTTCGGTATTATTTTTAGCTTAGAAGGTCTTTTTATTGCTATTGCTGCTTTTATTTGCGTATCTACTAATCACTTAAATTTGTTTGTTCCTGTTATGGCCCTTATTGTCGGTGCTCATTTTTTCCCTCTAGCATCCCTGTTTCAGGTTCCAATTTATTATATTACGGGGACACTTCTTTGCTTACTTGCAACTATTGTCATGTTAACTTTTCCTGTAAAAATAATAGTAAGCGATCATCAAATTATGGCATGGTGGGTATCTGTAGGTTTTGGCTCAGCTCTAATATTATGGGGAACTGGAGTAATAGTTTGCCTCAGAGGATTTAGGCTGCTTAGTATGGTCCATAATGGAGCTGAAAATAATAAAGTATCTACCCGATTATAATTTGCTTTTTGCTACCGACAAACTACATTATGTTAACTAACCTTGTATAGCATATATAGCCTAAAAAGAGAAAAAAACTACTGCTTGGAGTGAACAGTAGTTTTTTCTTCGTGTACAGATTATAAGAGTGAATAATTATCTATATTTCGCTTAAACCTTCGTTTTACTTCTTCAAACGCTTTCGTTTGTCCCTCATAAAATATTGAACTATTTAGATCTTTTCTTTTTTCTGCATCCTTAGACCACCTTTCAGACCTTTCAATTAACTTATCAAGTAATTCAACCATTTTTTCATTCCCCATACTTTCACCTGCTTTCAATTTTAATTGAAAATATTTATATAATTTTTGGCAAATAATATGTTCTATAGTTTTTCAATAAATCCTTTAAGAATAAGTGGATGAATATAAAGATGTGATTTTGAAAAGAGAAAAGAATTAGCAAGTTTAGGTATGAAAGCAATGTTTAGAAAAACTCCAAAAGAATTAAAAAAGTTACCTGTTAAGTTATTTTAAGAACCTATTATTAGATTCTTTTTTTGATATAAAGAGTTAAAGGTCCTTTGATAAAGTTTCCTCAACTTTTTTCATTGCTATAAACGTCGATTACGTTAACTAAACAATAAAAAAGAAATGTTTTTAAAAAATGTTATTATATTGGTTTTATAGAGAAGAACTAAAAAGATTTATTCCCCCTCTCTCTCTTCTTGTAAATACTTGTCAATTAGTAAGAAGACCCTATCTATAGTTTGTATAGATAGGGTCTTCTTACTTTTAACTCTTTACGAACGCACTGTATTTTTTACTGGATATCCATAAATTGATCCATCTTTAATTTTAATTTTGTCTTCCCAAGGAAGCTTGTAATTTCCTTCAGCTAAATCTTTAATGAATGTATATGGATTCTCTTTTACTCCACCAGGAGTAGATACATAACCTCTAGCTCCTAAATTATAAATGTTATTTTCAAGTCCCCATCCTATCCTAGCTTGGTCAGCTAGTTCTGGGTAAACCTCTGCGGTAACAATTTCATAAGGATTTCTGTGACCTTGGACTAAAGTAGTTCCGTCAAAGTTACATACTTGGCCTTCACCAAAATAATAAAAGACTCCATCATAACCTGCTAAATTTACAGACAAAGTGTACATTAGATTCTGCCATGCATTCGAACGGTTAGTCAAAATCCATTGATCATTGACTTGTGTACTATATCCTGAAATACGGATTAATACATTCGCGCCTTTATATGCAGCCTCACGAGCGATTTCAGGAAACATGCCATCATGACAGATACAAACTGCTAATTTACTACCACCCGGCCCGTCACAAACAGGTAAGCCTAAATTACCTGCTTGCCATGGTTCAACTGGTACCCAGGGGTTTAATTTACGATATTTTAATATGATTTCTCCTTGAGGATCAATAATAATTGCTGTATTGTATGGGTCTCCACCATCAGGATCTTTTTCCATAATAGAAAAGACACCATATACTTCTGCTTCTTGGCAAGCGCGAGCAAATAGATCCGTTTCTGGTCCAGGTACGGTACATAAGAATTCCTCTGTTGTCCATTTTTTTGTATTCAAACCTTGAGTGCTGTATTCAGGGAAAACAATTAACTCTACTCCAGGATAGCCAGCTTTTATTGAATGAACTGTTCTAACAATCTCTTTGATTTGTTTATCAATATCAGCTCTTGAATCAACTATTGGTACTGGATACTGAACTAAAGCAGTTAAAAATCCATTTGTTGGTTTTACCATACTTCCAATGCTACCCATAAAAAAATCCCCCTTAGATTTGTTTAATTATTATGTTAATAAGAGAATTTATCGTTTAGACAAACTCATCTTACTCCATCCATAGAATATTTCTAAAAAATCATGTTTGCCTCTTCTTTATTAATTTATGAACTACATAAAAATACTATATTTTCTGAATTTTATTTACAACAGTTGTGTCAAATTGTCTAACGTTGTTCTAATTTAGGACACAAATACAGTGGAAATTTAGGCTCTATTGCACCAGAACCGAAGGACCGGCCATCCTTCTTGGTTTGGATCGCTTTTTAGCAGAAGCTCGCGGGGTAACAAACTTAATTGGAAATGGTGTGGCAACTCTAGTAATTTCTAAATCTGAAAATGAATTCAAAGCATCTACTCAAACAAAAAACAATCAACTAAATGAAGAAGCTGACGAAGGGATATCTAAAAAATCGACAACAATGTAATTTTGTACTAGATACTAACAGGAAGGTTGCTGTCTTGCTGACGTTGTTCATCAACTTTTCTATTTTCTTTAATTTCATTTTTCAAACCTCTCGGAAATAATCTATGTCAAAAAATATAACATTTAATATTATATACGATAAATAGTATTCTGATTATTCAAATATAAACTGTAGAGGTATTTTATAAAAATTAATGACAACCACTTAAAATATGCTTTAAATAAGCGTTTGTAACTTAATCTAAAAACAATATACATTTTATTGTCTGAATTTAAAAAATATTTATGTAATTTTTAATAACATGTATTGTTAAATAACTTAACATATGGTAATTTTAATCATATTAAAAAATTTAATAAGGAGGGGTTCTTATGTTAACACCAACCACAGGTTATCTCATTCTATTAATTTTTGGTGTTATCTTTACCGGAATTACAGTTCTTATACATAGAATGGATTCCAAAAGAAACGGAAATACAATGACCGCAGAAAAATTCAACACAGCTGGTAGAAGTGTGGGTGTTGGATTAGCCAGTGCTTCAATTGTTGCTGCTTGGACTTGGGCTGCTACGCTGATGATGTCCTCATCAACAGGCTATCAATATGGAATTAGTGGACCTTTTTGGTATGCTGCTGGTGCTACTATCCAAATTTTATTATTTGCCATTCTTACTATTCATTTAAAACGAAAGGCGCCAAAAGCTCACACGTTCTTAGAGTTTATCGCTCAACGATTTGATAAGAAGAATCATCGACTTATGCTGGTGTTTGCCTTAGGCACAAATGTGATTGTAACCTCTATGATTATCCTAGGCGGAGCCATTACCATGCACCAATTAACAGGAATGAATTTATATCTTGCTGCTTTTCTCATCCCATTAACTTTTACCTTCTACACCATGATCGGTGGATTAAAAGCTTCTTTTATCGCAGACTACTTACATACCGTCATTTTATTTATTGTACTTGCTATCTTTGGAGTAGCTGTCTATTACAAATTTGGAATCACAAATATTTATGAAGGTTTACAGCACCTACCTGAATCTAAACAAATGCTGACCATGGCTTCTGTTCCTGGACTATTATTTGGAATTATTAATATTGTAGGGAATTTTGGAACTGTTTTCGTGGATCAAGCCTATTGGCAACGCGCTATTGCAAGTACCGATAAAGCTGCTTCTAAAGCATATCTTTATGGAGGACTTTCGTGGTTTTCGATTCCATTTGCGATAGCTACTATTCTAGGGGTTAGTGCAGCTGGTTTAGGTATTTCTGTCGCTTCTCCTGATTCTATCGCTCCTGTGATGGCATCTCACATATTAGGAACAGTTGGCTCTCTCTTGTTTATTATCATGTTATTTATGGCTGTTACTTCTGCTGGTTCTGCCGAACTTACTGCTGTAACTAACATTATTGTGACCGATATTTATCGACATTCGATTAATCCGACAGCTAGCAGTGAAAAGTTACTGAAAGTATCTCGTTTCATTACATTAGGTTTTGGATTAGCAATGGGATTATTGTCTATCTTACTGTTCTATTTAGGAATAAGCCTCGGCTTCGTATATATGGCAATGGGTATATTTGTTAGTGCAGCTGTTATCCCGGTAACACTGGGATTAACATGGAAACGCGCAACAAATAAGGGAGCTTTTTATGGAACCTTATTAGGAATGATTGGCGGAGTATCTGTTTGGTTTAGTTCTGCCTACATCTTAACCGGTCATGTTACGATTGAATCTTTAGGTCAACTTTATCCGATGTTATGTGGAAATTTAGCTGTTTTTATTGTTAGTGGTATTATTTCAATTGGTCATAGTTTACTATCTTCTGAGGAATTTGATTTCGAATCATTAAAAGAGAAATTTAAAAGCTTTGATGAAGAGAAAAATGAAGATTCAAGTCCCATCACGGAGGAGGAACTAGCTTGAAAGATCAACAATTAATTAAGGACACTAAATTATATACTCGATGGGCTATTGGTTTGAGTCTAGTCTTAATTATCATTTGGCCCGGAATCATGTTTTTAACAGGCTATGTGTATAGTTTAAATTTTTTTAAAGGATGGGTTTGTTTAGCTTTTGTCTGGTTAGCTGTAGCAGCACTTTTCATTACCATTCGACCAATGATTGAATTATATAAGGAATACAAAAAGTAAGCTAAACATTTAATAAAAGCATCTCTAGTAAATTTACTAAAAAGACAGCAAATATTATTTTTGACTGTCTTTTTAATTTTATATGAATGTATAGATAAAGTTAGTTAATATAATGGATTTATATCATCTTTTTCCATAAATACTACATTTTATCGTACAGACATATGTATAAAAAGCTGCATACTCTATAAAAATGCCCCACTTGGAACCCTCATCCCAAAGGGTTCTTTTTGGTGCTTGGTTCCGGAAACTGTGATTATGGTAACTTGTTCAAGATAAATGTTTTATCTCATATAGGCAAATGGATACTCTCTAAAAAAGCCATTGAAATAATAATCAACTGCTTTTTTGTAAACTGTAATTTCCGATAATTTAACGTATTGATTGAAAGGATAATAGTCATATTTAAAATAAATTAGGAGTCATGGATGTTGGATATAAGCCTCAAATTGAGCTAACAAATTCATATAGTTCTCAGGTGGATTAATGTCTGGTTTTCTTTGACGTATAACTGATAGAGCTTGGTCACGTCCTAGGCTAAAACGCTGCATATAAAACGCTGTAATGACAAATCCTAGACGTTGAATTCCTGCTGTATCATGTAATAGAACAGAGTACCCGGAATCAATTAGGTTATTTATCAATTTAGTCATATCTATAGTCCATTGCACACTGGGAGGTGAAGAGAGAGTAAGAGGCGCCCAAATCATGATCCGGTGACTGAAGTCAAAAGGTGGTTGATCCTGTTGAATTTGAAGATTTATAATAGCTGAAATATGGCTATAAATAAAATTCCAATCGAAGTTTCTTATTCGTCCCCCAATATATAACCTTCCTGGTATCATTTCCACCATACTTATGAGATAACCCTCCTTTATAAAAGATATCTTCCAAAAATGCTCTTTAATTCTGATAAAGTTTAAAACTGTACATAAAAATATAATTTTTTACTAAAAGGCTTTTCACTATTTTATTTCCTATAATTGGTTTTATGTTAACTATCCTTGTATATGATATACAGCTTAAAAACAGAAAAAAACTGTTTGTTATAGAAACAATGCATCAAAACGAAAACAGCCCCAAGTGATGAGTCATCGCTTGGGGCGTGTTGTTAATAACATTAATGTTTTTTTCTTCTTACATGTCAACTGTCTAATTGACTTAAATAACATACGTATCCACATTATAGCTTAGAACCTTGTTCAGCATCATTGGGCCTCTGCATCCTAGCCGAACGCTTTCGAACTAAAACAAAATAGGAAAGAAACGCCAACAAGCTAGCACCAAAGATCGTAACGCCCATTGGAACACCCGTATACGATCCTGCTATTCCAACAAGAGGTGCTGATAGCGATCC
>Ga0209463_1001288_pt1 | contig 15697 bp, 17 predicted proteins | sample AgamicMgSfrz_FD_187169 | JGI IMG/M metagenome (GOLD analysis project Ga0209463, IMG submission 187169) | Agave microbial communities from Guanajuato, Mexico - Mg.Sf.rz (SPAdes) (version 2) | ecosystem: Host-associated > Plants > Phyllosphere > Phylloplane/Leaf | place: Guanajuato, Mexico... | reverse complement strand
TTTTTAGTTTTACAAACCGTATTTTTTTATTATTTGACGCAAACTCTGAGGTAGAAATCAATATCATGCCTCGTTTCCGTCTTAAAAGTAAAGGAATATCTGGATGATTATATTCTTGATATTAAGACTATTTTTATAGGTGTTTCGTATAAGTATGATTTAATTGATTAAAGCTATTTTTGAAGATGACATATCAGCGATAATTTATGTCTATTCTGTATAGGTGTTAGCAAGTTCGTTTGCAAACTTGTTAGCACTTTTTTATATTTCTTCTATTACATACACGGATACAAACAAATAATCCTTACCAGCTAAATCACCCTGTTTCTTTTCCTTTTATTTTGCAACTTAAAAAATAAATAGCTCAAATTTTCATTTATGCCCTGAATAAAACTAAACCTTCCGTCAATACTATAAATGAGAAGATAATCTTTTCTCCTATTCCCTAAAGAATCAGCCAAGCAGCTAGCAAAAGCTAGCTGCTATTTATATCGATTTTACAAGTAAATCAAGTTTTAGTTATCTCGAATAAAAACCAATATTCCGTTAATACTAAATTCAAGGTGTTTTTCCCCAAAGACATCCCTTGTTGCAGTGTTTGTTAGAGCAGTTAATATAGATAACTGCTCTTTTTAATTTTTTAGTATAAGCTTAATTTTTTTGTTCATACTATACTTAACCCATGAGATAGTTATACTCCTTAATTTCATGGATGTAAATTTCTCACTGCAGTTAGCTTTTGCTAACTGCTTTTTTATTTATAGAACAATTACATAAAATTTTTTTTTGAAAATAGAATTATAAGTAGATTGTTATTGAGGGGAGAATCTTAATTATGAAAAACAATATTCATGTTTATGTAGGATTGATTTCATCTATAAGTATCTTTTTACTTTCGCTATTATTTCTATATTTTAATCCGTATAGCGATCAACTATCTAATAAAGAATTTTTCATCACGGTTCTTTTCATGTTATTACTCCCCTCTTTTTGGGCGGTCATTTCAATAGTTAAAAGAGAAAATATTTTGATTTTAATTTGCAGTATTTGGTTATTACCTGGAGGAATCTATTTTGGAATATCTACAATTCCAAGTGTTTGGAATTTATATATTTTATTTCTACTTTTTTATTTTTTGTTTGTTTTTCAAATGAAAACTAAACAAAGTTAATTCAAAATGAATGACTCTCCTGTTTAAAACATGTACAAACATTTGTTATAGCTTGTACTAAAAATTCTAGTTCACGAGATTCCCGATAATAACTTTTTTTACCAAGCATCACCACGTATTATACAAACATCTATTTCTATTTAAAAAGTAATTCTCTAACAAGTTCTTAAATATGGATTCTCGTATTCTAAAATAGCCTTTGTATAATTTCTTAAATATTTTAGAATGAATTTATATTTGTAGAATTTAATTAATTTGTTAACAATGGAAATTACCATTTAGACTTAACTATTTGACCCTATATAAACTATAGTTTTTCTCTAAAGATAATTTCCATATCTTCATTTTAATATTGCATTTGTATCGCCATTTGCACATTCTGCACATCATTTGTTAATAGCTGCTTTAAATCATAAGCAGGATAGTAACCACGTTCATACATAAAATTAAAAACCTGTGCGTGTAATTGTATAGCACCATTTATTTGACGGGTTAAAACTTCTCTAAGACGAGGCGTTGCAGTTTCAGTAATTGCAATTGCATAATTTCGAACAGATGTCTTTGCTAATCCAAGTAAATCTCCAGCGTAAAATCCAGTGTCATCACGATGTTGCGATTGAAATCCAGGAGCATATGGATAAAACTGTACTAACTCTTGTAAATTGTTTTGTATGGCATTTATAGCTTTAATGTATAACGATTGAAGTGCTTGATCAGGTACATTCCTAACTGATTTTTTTAATTTGATTAAACCGTTCGCTTGGAATGCTACTAATTCATGTAAATCCAATGTTTCATGCCAAGCTAATTGATTAGGATAAGACATAGATGTTCCCCCTTAATATGCATTCATTCTACATTATGCAAAAAAATTCAAAAAGGGCCTATACTATATGAATTCATTTCAACCTAATTTATCATTTCTTTCCATTCTTCTATGTTAATCACAATGAAATAGACCTGATTCCTCTTCCCTACTTTTTTATATCCTTAATTTTGATTTTCAAAATGACTTCTTCGCCTTTACAATCTATAAATTTAATTTTTTCTTCTTTAAAAATCCACATCATAATACATCCTTTCTTATTTCGTTATAAACCATACTAGTTAGAAAATATAAATGTGAACATTGTACCTACATATTTTTTCAAATTTTATAGTTACTTAAATTTATACATTATTAGATATTAACTATTAAAGTAACTCGTTGCAGGGGTTACCCATTAAATTATTTCATTTTAATAAATCGAAAAATAATTATTCTTGCTGTGTTAGTCACCCATTCCTAAGTAATTAATAGGCTATATATTATGACTTAGGAGGGATAAAAAGATGACTATACTTTATGATAAAGACTCTTTACAAAAAAAATTTACTAACCTTCCACATTGGCAGCAAGAAGCTTTTCGTTCTTTCAAATTGAAAATGACAGATAAACATAAACCTTTCCCTTGTATACCAGCCCAACACGGCTTTACAGCCAATCACCTCAGGTACGGATTCATTGGTGATCCTAGAAATATGAATACTAGCGCGGATTTTGCTGTATTACTTAAAGAGTATACTGAATGTTCTAGAGAAACAGGTCAATACGCCTCACTTATTGTTTTTATTCATACACCAATAGATTTAGAGCGAGAAACTACAGTTGAAGATTTTGAACATATCTATTGGTCTCTACTTAATACAACTAGCCGTTTGGACGAGATGGAATGGCCTACACACATTCCAAATAACCCTATGGAGAATACTTGGGAATTTTGCTTTCATAATGAATCTTATTTCGTTTACTGCGCTACACCTGCTCATGTCAATAGACGAAGTAGACACTTTTCATGCATGATGCTAGCTTTAACCCCTAGATGGGTTTTACAGGGAATTATGAGCTCTGAGAAACGTAGTAAAAAACTAAAACACTTAATACGTCAACGTCTAGGCGCTTATGACAAAGCTCCTATTCACCCTTCTCTTAAAGATTATGGTGAAAAAGATAATTATGAATGGCAGCAATATTTTTTACGTGATGATGAAACCATTCCATCAAAGTGTCCGTTTTCTCGAATAATAAAATACTTGCATAAACATAAGTAATTCCCTCTGCTTTTTATTATTTAGTTGTACAAACTTTAACCACTGAATAGATTTAATATAGATCAAATTTAGTGGGAGGAGCATATCATACGTGGGCATATTTTTAAGCTATGTTTTTTTAGGTTTATCATTATCTGCTCCGATGGGGCCTATAAATGCTGCACAACTAGAAAAAGGTATTAGGAGTGGGTTTTTTCACGCTTGGATCCTCGGTATAGGAGCCTTAATTGCAGATGTTATCTACATGGCACTTATTTATTTAGGTGTAATTCATTTCCTTGAAAAAGATATTATAAAACTTTTCTTATGGTCTTTCGGAGCTTTTGTTTTAATCTATACAGGCATCGAAAGTTTAAAAAATGCAAATCAAATTAGCATTAGTAATACTAAAAATGATGATTCAATTATTAAAAGCTTCTTTTCTGGTTTCTTTATGTCTTTATCTAATCCATTAACAATTCTATTTTGGCTTGGAATTTTTGGCTCTATATTAGCAAAAGCCGCTTCTTCCTATAATAAAGAGCAGCTTTTGTTATATAGCTTGGGGATTATTTTAGGTATTTTTATATGGGATATTACGATGGCAAGTACATCTAGTATATTTCGTAAAATTTTGAATGCTCGTATATTGTCTCTTATAACGGTAGTATCTGGTATATCACTTATTATTTATGGTTTATATTTTGGTTTTCAAACTTACCAAATTATTTTTCAATAACTTCTATTATTTAATTCTGACATACTATTCCTATTGTGAACAGAAAGATACTTCATATAGCTGTATTTCTTTTTCTTGAGACAAAATGAACAATTATAGTAACAATAATAACTATCCCTAAAAACAACAAGCTCACTAGAAAACCAAAACGAGTTGTTTTTTGCAAGAGTGTTCCACTAACAGCTAGTGCAATCATAATAAGACCAATGATACTTTTTACCTGCATCCACCCTTTTGGATTCATTAGTCTCCAAAAGGAAAGAAGAATTAAACTCCATGTATATAACAACATTAATCCAGCTGCAGTTGTTACATACTCATATATATTTTTTGGTAGTAATAAAGCGCTAAGAATAGAAGCACCAAGCCCCATTACGATAAGAATTAAAGCTGGAAAAGAGATGTTTTTTTTATTTTTTTTAGCAAACATCGCAGGCGCATCCCCCTCTTCAGCTAAGTTCATTAATACACTTTTCACTGCAAATAATGAACCAACTAACGTTGAGAAGCCCGCTAAAATTAATACTACATTTAGAATAAATGGAACATACGGCAAATTATAGTCTTGTAACGCTATTACAAAAGGGCTTTCTTTCGTATTAAACTGGTTTAATGGAACCATCATAATTGCCAACCCTAAAGAGACTACGTAAATAATCGTTAAAATCAGTAACATTACTCTCCCGGATTTTTGTGCATCTTTAGGGTCTTTAAGTCTTATTGTCATTAACCCCATAATTTCAATTCCTCCAAATGCATAAAATGCATAAATTAGAGAGGACCAAGTGCCTTTTAATCCATTAGGAAACCAATCTTTAAAATTCCGCGGAATTTGTGCTTTATATAAACCACCCTCTATAAATCCTAAAATAACTAGAATAGCAATTACAATAAAACCTATAATAGCAACGATTTTTATAATAGCCATCCATTTCTCTAAACGTTCGAATATCTTTACCCCTATAAAAATAATTAATATAGCCGCTACTCCATATATAGCAGCAAATATCCATAATGGTATTTTAGGAAACCAGTAGCGTGAAAAGATTCCTAACGCACTCAACTGGCTACCCATAATAAGCAGTTCAGAACACCAATATGTCCATCCATGACTAAAACCCGCCCAATTTCCAAAAGCTTTTCTTGAATAAATGCGAAAAGATCCTTTTTGCGGATCTTCTACAGCCATTTTTGCCAATGCCTCAAATACAATATAAGTAGTGAATCCAGTTAAAATGAGAATAAGAATAATTGAAGAACCACCTATTTTAATTCCTATACTGGATCCTAAAAAAAAGCCCGTCCCTATCGTACAACCAATCCCAATAAGTGAGAGTTGCCACCATTTTAAATCTTTTTTTTCTTTCGTTTCGTTATTAACATCATGACAGGTCATATCACCATTCTCCTTTATTCATTTTGAGAATGTCCCTCATGATCACTTAAATACTTCTCAGCAAGCTTTTCAACAACATCAATAACATCATGGGCCTTTATTTTATGGTTTGCTACTCTTTCACTTCCTACAGAAATCTCAACTGTAAATAATGCTTCATATTTCATTTTTTCTGCTCCTTTCGTATCAAATACAACCTCGCATCTTTTATCCTTTTATTTCGCAAAAATTAATTATGTATTTAAAACCTCGTGAGTCTAAAAGTTAAACAGATAAATTCGAGTTATAGTTGTAAATCTAAAAAAATTCTAACGCTACTAAGCTTGTTTACTAAAAAAAATGTATGAGAAAGGAGAGACAGCATGCCTCTCCTCTATATCCATTTCGTATATAAAATTAACGAGTAACGCCACCGCCAAGTTGTTGCTCAGCTAATGATACAAGACGTTTTGTAATTTCACCACCAACAGATCCGTTTGCACGAGCTGTTGCATCTGCACCAAGTTGCACTCCAAATTCTTGAGCAATTTCATATTTCATTTGATCAAGAGCTTGTTCAGCGCCACGTACTAATAATTGGTTGCTGCTTCCACTGTTATTGTTTGACATGTTAATTCACCTCCTTCTTTCTTTAATATGTTAAATTACATGATAAAATATATAGTTAATTAATTGGTAATTACGACCACGAATTCAAAGGTATAATTGATGCTCTTTAAGCTCAAAATAATAGTGTATAGGAGAACGAAATATAACATACGTGCCATGGGATATCATAAATAGGCCTCCATTACAATGTAAAACGGGTTACGCTCTATAAAAGCATAACCCGTTTTTAATGAAATATTTCATTCTATATACTTTTCAAATAATGGAGGAAAATAATGAAACATATTGTTGCCTTATTAATTAAATACACAGCTATTACTGCAGTATTACTAATCATACTTGGTATTTTTCAAGACATTTCAATCCCTAGGGTATTACTGATTTCTCTTCTCCTTACAGGAGCTGCTTATTTAATCGGAGATCTCTTTATTTTACCTAAGTACGGAAACATGATTGCTACAATTGCAGATTTTGGCTTAAGCTTTTTTGGAATCTGGTTTCTAACATACCTATTAACTAATTCAGATTTCACTCGTAATATTGGTTTTTCTTCATTTATAGCTGCTTTGATTATAGGTGGGATAGAAGTTTTCTTCCATATTTATATGAAGAAGGTAGTACTACATGAAGAGGATACATCAAGAGAACATAATCAAATTCACCATGATAACTATGCTATGGAAATGTCAGATGAATATATAGATTCTTCTACAATAAAAAAATCCCAATTTGAGAAATTATCCAATAAAGAAAAATAAAGAAGCGGCCTATGCCACTTCTTTATTTTATATTATGCTTGATCAGAGTTTTTCACATGTAATGGAGGTAAAACTACCCATCCTTTTTTCTTACTTAAACGTAGCAAAGCCACACCTGCCTGTGCTTTTTTCATATGGAATTGTCCAAATAGCATCCCTACATCTTCTCGAAGACATTTTCCCATCACCTGACTACATGTCACAAGCCCTGCTGCTAAACTTGCTGAAACAGCAGCCGCAATTTCCGCATCATTAATGCGTGCCCCAGGAGGAATATCTTCAATTGATGCATTCGGTCTTTCTGGAGGGGCGGGTGGTAAAGCGACCCCATTTACCTTTAAAAGAGTTTTTAATTCTTCTACTTCTAAATTCATATCATTCTCAATTAAATTATCTAAGAATTTCTTCAGCTCTTCATCACCAGTATGATTTATGTATACTTGATATCCGGCAATGGCACCTTGCGCTGTAAGAAGAGCACTCCAAATATCAAAAACTTCTCCGTAATGTAAAGGCTCATTTTGAGGATTTCCACTTAATATACCCATTCTCAAATACCTTCCTTTCAAAAATAACATCATAAAGATGCTTTTCAATATAAGTAACAAACTATGGATTATACTTTTTCGTATAACATTTTGCTTACCATACATGATAAAAGTATTTTCATACCTAATCTTTGAAAGTAAAACAAAATACTCAAAGATTATTACTGAAATTTATCCACAATCTTTGAGTACAAATGTAATTATTATAAGGGTTTACTTTAGTGTTCTAATGTTCAATTGATATGAATAACTGTAATCACTTAGTTTGAAATGAAATTAACGAATAATTCCACCGCCAAGTTGTTGTTCTGCTAAAGCTACAAGACGTTTCGTAATTTCACCACCAACAGAACCATTTGCACGAGAAGTTGTATCTGCACCAAGTTGTACACCAAACTCTTGTGCAATCTCATACTTCATTTGATCAATTGCATTTTCAGCACCTTGAACTAATAATTCATTACGGCTTTTACTATTATTTTTTGCCATATCGTTTCACCTCCTATGGTTTTAATATGCTATGAATCACAGAAAAATATATAATCCATTTTATGGAAATTAATTTTCAAGGGATAAGTTCTAGTTTTAACCTCATAATATGGCAGAGGGAAATAGGAAAAAGAATGATTGATTCCTTTCATAACGGAACTTGTTTACTTTGATTACTTCACTCCTATCTCCCTTTGTAACAAAAAAGAAGAGGCGTGAAAACCTTGGAGGAAAAAGTAAAAGGCGTTCATGAAGTAAATGAATTACACGAAATGTTAACTTTTAAAAACGTTTGTATGAAGAAATCTGCTGTAATGGCCAGTGTCGCCCAAGATCCAGCTTTAAAGAATCTTTTACAACAAGATATTAAGACGATTTTTATGAACATTTCGTATAAGTGTGATTTAACTGATTAAAGCTATTTTCAAAGAAGACATATCAGCGATAATTTATGTCTATTTCTTATAGGTGTTAGCAAGTTTGTTTGCAAATTTGTTAGCACTTTTTTTATTAAAATTGCGGTAAAGATAAAAAATACAATTCTCATTAATTTCTCTCTTATTTAAATCTCTATATAAAAATGTTAAAATATAAAAATTAAAATAAAAAAGGAGAGTATATTAATGAAAAAAATAAAATTTATATTACTAAGCTTAGTAATGATACTAATTACTTCTTTTACGCATTCTTCTAATATTAGTGCCGAAAAAGAAAAATACGAGAATTCTTTCCCACAAGGTTCTCAATATGAACGAGGAGAATATGATTCTAGAGCACATCAACCTTTAGCTTATAATTGGTCCAACAACTCACCATATAACGGTACGGATGTAAATAACATAAGATGGAAATATAGAATAACTGGTATGAATTCATTTCTAGGACAACCTGTAATAGGAAATGACGGAACTATTTATGCTGGGAATATGAATCACAAATTATATGCGTTAAACCCTGATGGTTCACTTAAATGGGAATATACATCTCAAGAATCTAATATAAAATCCCCAGCATCTATTGGGGCAAATAATACTATCTATTTCTCTGCTGGCCCCTTGTATGCGTTAAATTCTGACGGTTCACTTAAATGGAAGTCTCAAAATAAAGGGTTTTATCAAACTCCTGCTATAGGAAAAGATGGGACTATTTATGTTTATAGTACTAATGGTTCTAGTTTAGAAGCATATAATCCTGATGGTTCACTTAAATGGAAATCTAATAGTATGTTAGGGAGGAGCCCTTTATATTCTACAGGAAATTTAATTGCTGCTGACGGAACAATCTATACCATAACTGGAAGTTATTTATATGCACATAAAAATAACGGTGAAGAAAAATGGAAGCTTAAACTACCTGAAGAGATAAAAGGTAACTATTCTATAGGTTTAAGCGGAGAAATTTATATTACCCTTTCTAAAAAAATACTTGTTGTCTCCCCATCTGGGACGATACAAGCTGAATGGGACTTAAATGAAAATTTATATGGAACTCCTATCATATCCCAAAAAGATGAAGTAATATATGTTGGTGGTACTAAAAATTTATTTGCATTAAACAAAGACGGATCTATCAAATGGAAATACCCGACTAATAATTTGGTTACTCTTTCTCCACTTCTAGATAATAATGGGATAATCTATACTGGAGTGAGAAACGATGGGATACACGTATTAAATCCTGATGGTTCGCTAAAATGGAAAGTTGACCTTTCTTCTTCACAAGCTGTATTTTCTAATAATAATTCTTTGTCTATGGATAAATTAGGAAATCTTTATTTATTCGCTCAAGAGCTAGAAGATAATAATAGTAAATCTTATAATACGATTATGTCCATAGGTAAAACCACTGATAATATTTGCCCTACCCCAACTGAAGGAAATGGCTATATTGAATGGCTTGAATATAAAATGAAAAATGGTGACCTTACATCTGAAGAAATCCAAAGAGCTCAAGAACGCTTAGCAGAAGATTTAAACACCTTAAATAAATTAGCAAAAAAATAAAATCCCTATACTATAAAATATTTTGTCTCATAAAACCAGCAACCACAAAATGTTGTTATCCAGGAAGATACTGAAGAAGAATGCTTCCTAATACTAAGTAATTTTAATACAAATAAAAGACAAAATACTTTTACTTCACATATACATAGGCTTCATAGCTTTATATAGTATGGTTTACCTTTGCTATTGTGTACCTTATATTAATATGTATTGGGTTTTAAGGTTATAATAGAATATGCGAAGAGGAATGATTTTACCTTCCTTGTGTTTGGGGCGTTCGTTTATCGGACGCTTCTTTTCTTCTGGTGAAAATTTAACCATAAAAAAGTACACCTCCAATTTTCTTTCGTGTCTAACAATTGGGGTGCACTTCAAACAGGACGGCTCCTATTTTTCCTATCAAACTATTCTTTTGTTTTATTTCTTAAAATACTCGTAAAACCATTTTCCACCTGGTCGATTATCCATCCACCAAGTGATTTTATCTAATTCAGTATTAGGTAATACTTCCGTTTCCAGGTAAGCTACGCCAGTTAAAGGATCAGATATAACCTTTCCTTTAATTCCACGCTCATTCATGGCATTTAATACTTCTGGAACTAATGAAACGCCAAATCCACCAGATTTAACGTATTGATAGCCACCATTAGAAACAGTTTGTTCTTGTTGTTGTTTTTCTGTGAACCAAGATAATGGCTTGCTGCCAATTAATTGGTTCAAATCACACTTTCCAATGCCAGGTACATTTCCTGTTTCTGTGTATTGCCAAATATCGCATGGATAATCAGGTTTCTTCCCACCATAACGAGGAATCCATACAAAGTCAGCCTTTACATTTGCCATTCCGAACGGAGCATACATGTGATGGCCTACATATAAACCAACTTTCTGAGCACCTAATCGTCGTAATTCATCAATAAAAGCTTGTGTTCCTGTTCTCATATCATCCATTGTTTTTACTTCTACATCAGCAACCCAGACTGTTGCGCTCTTGTCTCCGCGGTTCCAAAAGTCCCGAGCTTCTATACGTGCATCATTTTCAGAAACGAAACGACAGAATGCATAGTTACCAAAAGGAATAACATGTTGCTTCATGGCTTGTACATATCCTTTATATAGTGGATCTACATAATTTGAACCATCTTGTACACGAGCGATGATGAAATCAATGTATTGCTTTGCTATAGGCCAGTTAATGTCCCCATTCCATTTTGAAATATCGATAATATGTCCCATTACTTAACATCTCCTTTTCTACTTTCTTGTTTTTGTTTTCCGCCTAAAATCTCCACTGCATTTGTTAAAGCTTGTGGAAGTGGAATCCCCATTCGTCCAGCGTTTTCTAAAAGTGAAAGTAATTCATTACCCATGAAGAAGAAAATTGTTGCTTCACGAATGGCACTGTTACTTCCTAGCGCTGCATCTAATTGAGCTGCTGCTCCAACTAAAAGAAAAAGCATCACCTTTTTGGCGATGCCTTTAAAACCAACTTTACTTTTTAATTCTCCGTTATATCCTGCTGCAATCATGCCAGTTAGATAATCAATAACTGCCATCGTTACTAAGATTTTCAATGTTGCATCCCATCCTCCCAAAAAATACCCACAAAAGCCTCCAAATGTAGCTATAAATACTTTCATTAATATATCAATACGATCCATCTTTCCATCTCCTTATTTATAATAAAAAAGAGAGACGCTTGTCCCTCTCTCAATAAGTACTTTTATTTTAGGATATTAAATCATCCCTTTTAGTATTAAACCCAAGACTGACATAGTAATTGCGCTAATAATAATTCGTAAAATCCAAGTTGTATTCATGCTAATCTTTTCTAATTGCTTATTAATTGTAGCGATGTCTTTCTCATTAATTGTTGTGCGAGTTTCTAAACTACGAATATCTCGCATAATTTCTTTTTGTTCTGCTTTTAAACTGTCGATTTTTACATATACATCTTCCACTGTATTCACATCCTTTTAAAATCTTAATAAAGCAATCTTTACATAATATGAAACAACCTTACTTATGGTGAATGCATCGCAGAAACTCCAAAACAAAAGCCGTATTTTGTGCAAAATAAAAAACAGCTTATGGCTGCTCCTGCTCTGTTTGTGTGTTATTTTCATTAGTTGATGTTGGCGGTTCTTGTGGAGGATATTCACCTGTAAGTTTAAAATAATCATTTGCACAAATGCGCCTTTTAGCAACTCCTAAGTTTAATTCATATAATTTGGCTCCACAACCACATAACTCACATTTCGTTAAAACTCTAAAACCAATAGTCCCGTCAGCCATGTCCCTCCATACCTCAACTTTACTTGTATCGTTGGCAATCCCTGCATTATCTAACATGTCAGCAGGTACTTGTATAAAAACTCCTGTTTCTGTTCGTTTTACATCTACTATTCTTCCCATATAAGGAAGCATTTCGCCTTCCTGAAAAGGCATCATATAGTTAATATCCATGTCCAATCCTTCCTCTCTATCCAAGTGCGTTAAATTTCCAACCACTTGGAGTACTCACATAAAAACCCGCTCCAGCATTACCGTCTGTAAAACGAATATGCCCCCATTGTTGGAATCCACCGCCACCTAAGTTAATTCCCTGCATTGCTCGTATATTCCTAAAGATTTTCACTTCTTTTTCAGTACTTATATCAAACGTTTGTCCGTCTGGTGCTGGGGATATATTATTATTCAAACCACCTACAGCAAGTGCGTTAAACGGCTGAATACCATCTGCTCTTTCTGCTGCAGCACGATCCCAATTATACATAGATGCATATTTGCCACTGTATAACGTTACACCACTTACACAAATCGCTGTCCCTTGTCTCATGTCAGCATTTCCAGAACAAACTTTAATAATCAATGCGTGTTCTTGTGGAATATAGTTTGTCGGGACTTTGAAAGTAAAAGAATACCTTCTGATTTCTCCGTAAAATGTAGACGGCTCAGGGAAGTCCATCTTTTGTTCACTCAATATGTCGTAACTAACGTTGTCTCGGAATTTAACGCAACACACGTGAATTCTCGGTTTTCCTGTCTTTCGCACGCCATTTATCATGGCAGTTCTAAAGTGTGCGGATGCTGTATATTCGTTACCAGGATGTATACCATTATTCACGATTGCTTCTGGATAGTTATACATATCTACCCTTGCAGCATTCACCATTTGCTCGTAGTCAAATATATGTGTATTCTTTTCTATTACGACATTTCCCCATGACTTCCAAGTAAGACCATATCCACCTTCAAATCCATAATAATCGTTATGTCCGATATTTTTCTTTGTAACACTAGAAAAGTCTGGATCTGCTATTAAGTTTCGTCTTGATACCGCAGTTGTTTTTGTACCCCATTCGTCTTGGAATAGGAAATCTAGCATTTTAACAGTTACACCATCTTTATCAATGGTTATCTTATCACCATCAATTCTAATAAGATTTGTGTCAATGCCTTTTGCTGTTAACCATTTGACCATTGTATCGGCATTAATATTCAGTTTCTCAGCGTCGATTGTAATCTTACCAGGTGACATATTGATAGAAGTAATGATACCGTCTTTTAAAATTTGTGCTAAGATCCCTTCATCTAACACTTCTAACCTAGATTCCGTTTTCTTGACATAGGCATTATAAGTCTCATTTATAAACGTTTCTTGTTTTCCAGAGATGATTGAAACACCTTTTTCAGTAGCACTAATACTTCTTTCTAATTCAGTTACTTTTTTAGTGTAATCTTCAGTTGCTATCTTATCGGCCATTTCTTCCATGATTTTATCTTTATCTACAATATCAACAGGGTTCTCCATAAATGAAGAAGGTTTATCGCCAATCTGTAACATAGGTTGCGCTACCCACAGTCTTCCATTTCTACGCAGCCAGTATTGTACTTGTACTTTTTTCGTTCCTTCTACAAGTAGACCAAACACATGATGTCTTACCCACATTCCTTGTGTTAACGTAATCTCTTGTCCGTATTGCTTTAACACATTTCCATTTGCATCTAAGCATTTCAGCTCCATTTTCGCACCATTATCAATGCTAGACTTATTATCTGTATAAAAGTATGCAGAAAAAACGTAATTCCAACCAGGTCCGGCATTTATAACTTCATGTGAAGCACCTCTGTATACGTCTGCTGTATTTCCCGTGGAGATTGTACGAAGTGTATTACAACCCTTATATAAAACGGTTGTATCTCTTGTTGTGCCTGATTGAAGAATCCAATATTTTGTATCATTCTTCCAAAGAACATTCCGTAATACAGTTTGATTACCGATTCCGCCAACATAATCTTCAACATCTTTTATTTCAACTTTTCCTTCCAAAGCTTTTGCAGTAGTTTCCCAACCTGCTTTAGCCTCTTGTAACTGCGTACCTTGTTTAGTTTGTATCTCTTGTAAACTAGTAACATTTTCTTTAATACCGTCCGCTGTTTTCTCTACAGTAGTCACACGCTGGCTAAAATCGACTTGTGTTTTTTCTACCGTTTTAATACTTTCTTTAATACCATTCACACTTTTTTCAATCTCGGTTGTTTTTTTAGTGAATTCCTCATTCGTTACTTGATCTTCTAGTGCTGGTGTCCATGCAGTCGGTACTGTGCCAACTTCTAATTTAGGCTTTTCAATTAACACGTCTCCTGTGAAATCACGTCCTAAAGCGTAAACTAAAATCTCTTTAATAGGCTTATCCATTACTACAGCACTCGCTGTAAATCTTTCCTGTTTATACTGTTTACCTAGTGTTAGACGGTTTTCTATACGGCAGCTAGGATAAGCAAATGTATTGTCTATAAAAGTAATTTTCACTTCGAAACCAACCCATTTATCCGTTGTACCCCATTCAGTAACCTTACCTGTAAATAGAAAGCTCATAGCAATGTTCTTGCCCTGCATTAAAGTAATCGCATCCTTCACCACACCAAAATAGGTATGAGGCTTATTTTCTCCAGTCTTCACTGAATGGGATTTATTAGCTGTTTCTAGTAATAGATTTCGGATACCAATTTCCGTATTATCAACTTTCTTTTCTACACTTGTTAACTTTTCGCTGATTTCCCCAGCTTTTTCTTCTATTTCAGTAGTTGTTTTCTTTAGATCATTTGTTGTTTGCTGCACCTCAGAGATTTTCTTTATTGTGCCTTCGGAAGTCTCTACTACTGTATTTAATTTCTCAGTGATCTCACCGTTTTTTTTCATTAACGAGTCAATAGATTTAGTAAAACCTTCGTTGGTTTGTTTCATTTCAGAGACAGTTTTGTCAATTTCACCTTGAGAGTTTTGTACATTTTTAATAGTTAAAGAAACTTCTTGAAGGTTTTCTGTTACTTCCTTGAATTGACCAGCAGTTTCACTTTGTGCTTCTTCCACTTTCTTATTTAATTCTTCTTTTGTAAGTTGAATATCCTTATTTACCTGCTCCATTGTTTCTTTCTTGATAGTTTCTGGATCAGGAATAAGAAGCTCCCAATCTTTCCCGTTCCATACTTTTAAAATACCTGGTTTACCGTTGCTAATATCTCGCCATATCGTATTACCAATTTGAAGATTCTCTGTGGGCGGCTGCTTAGATTCAATGATATTTACAGTATTATTTTTTAGATTTTCTTGAACTTTTTCAGCGAGTGTTTTCGCTGCTTCGGATTCTTTCTTAGCATTACTAGCTGTTTCGTTTGCATCTTTCACTAATTTATCTAACTGATCTATCAGCTCTTGTTTATTACCTAATGAGCCCAAGATTCGATTGTAAATTTTTCGTAGTTCTTCGTTTGGATCAGTAATTTCGCGATAATCACCAAACACATATTTATCTTGTGTAGGGTCCGTAAAAGATTCATCACCAGCAATTACACGTGCTTCAAGGTATAACTTAGGTGTGAATCCTGTATCTTTGATTCGAATCGTATC
>Ga0209463_1001285_pt1 | contig 15717 bp, 13 predicted proteins | sample AgamicMgSfrz_FD_187169 | JGI IMG/M metagenome (GOLD analysis project Ga0209463, IMG submission 187169) | Agave microbial communities from Guanajuato, Mexico - Mg.Sf.rz (SPAdes) (version 2) | ecosystem: Host-associated > Plants > Phyllosphere > Phylloplane/Leaf | place: Guanajuato, Mexico... | reverse complement strand
AACTCATGGCTTGTGGAAATTTCACCAGAGATGAGAGAACCATCGAAAATAATAATATCGTCACGATTTAGGGTTTGAATCAGATATTTAACTTTGTCCCATTCTAGGAGAGTTCGTATACGTTCTGTAACCTTATCAAATTCGAGATTACCTGATGAACTTTCGCCTGTAACTTGATAAAAATATCGTTCATGTTTCGCTCGGAAGCCCATATGCTTAACATCATTATTTAAAATGAATTCTATTTTTATAGGGTCAATTGCATTCTTTATACATTTTCCATTTTGATAGAGTAAATAGCCAGCACGCAACGTCGAAAAAAGAAAACTCATGCCCTTAATATTGTGGTGACTGCCATCAATAGCAGCTATCGTATGGGAGTGGTTAGCATTTTGAAAAGATTGAAAAGAAAAATGTGCTTCACTTTGGGTGTCACTATCTGTAACGAGTTGTTTAATATCAGTTAATGCCTGCTGAATGGAGTCTATATCAATGTTGTACATAAAAATCCTCCTCTACAACAATTCACCTTAGTCTATCACATGAAAACGCACAAAAAAATGCAAGAAAGAAACAAAATGTTCCTCTGCTTGCATCTTATTGAGCGCTGTTTGCTTTTTTCGTTTTATCTTTTAAAAGAGAAAAATTTTCTTTTTTATAGAAACCGTGATTAGTAATTTTAGTGCGCGATAGACGGAAATCAGAAATTCCAAAACTTTGGTAACTCTGACCTGGTTTTAACTGAATTTTTTTACCCTTGAAATAGAAATATAAGTTGCCTTTTTCATCCACATGGTTAATTTCGACTAAAGGACTGTTTTGAAAACGGTATTGGTAAGGGAAAGCAGAAACAGAAACCACATCTACGTACTTTTCAAATGATGTGAATCCTCTATCGTAAACGAATACGACTTTACTACCCTCATTTTCTTGAGGTAAGTATGCTTCAAATTTCAGTTTTACTTTTTTGTGTTTTTCATCGTGTTCCCACGTGTGTAAACTTGTTAACAAGGAATCAAATCCTCGGCTACTAGAACCATAGGGGTGTTCTTCAATCGTCAAAAAGACTACGCTATCTTCAGGGACGTTCTTTTTTGACGAGGCGAAGTTTTTATTTTGGTCCCAAGAACTATGAAATTGGTAAAGTAGAATAAAGAGGAAGAGAAAAAAGACGTAACGCCAGAGGTTGCTAGGTTTTTTCACGGGGATGCCTCCTTTTGCAATATGTATGTTTCAATTGCAAAAAATGTGGAAAAAACCTACAACCTAAATAAGAATACTTCGAGGAGACTAGCTTTTATGTGTGATAAACGAATGGAGGTAGTTATTTTTGAGTATCTGATGTTTCCTCTTCTTCATCTATATCTGTTACACGTGCAATGGAAGAAAGGGAGTCGCCTTCATACAGATTAATAATTTTTGTTCCTTGGGTGCTACGCTGGAACTGAGAAATTTCTTTTACGGCTAATTTCATTAACTTACCTTCGTTTTTCGTAATTAGCATTAGGATATCATCTTCTAAAACGATACTACTTCCAATTACTTTTGTCCCGCTTTTGTCAGTTAGTAAAATAGCTCGAACACCTTTTCCACCCCGAGCCTGAACACGGAATTCAGATAAAGGAGTACGTTTACCAAAACCATTATCTGTTACTACAAGTAAGTCGGAAGTTCCGTTATGAATATCGACGGAAATGACTTTATCATTTTTCGCAAGTGTAATTCCTTTTACTCCACGACCTGTCCGACCAATTGTCGCGACTTCTGTTTCACTAAACGTAATAGAATGTCCATTTTGAGTAACAAGTGTGATGTTACTATCGCCACTTGTGAGTGATACACCAATTAGGCGGTCAGTAATAACGCCTTTTGCATTTTCGTCTAAACGAATAGCTTTAATACCGTTTGAACGAATGTTTGCGTACGCAGATAAACGGCTTTTCTTTACAATACCGTTACTTGTAGCAAATAAAAGGTATTGTTCGTCGCTAAATTCACGAATATTTAGTACCGTTTGGATTTGTTCGTCTTCTTCAAAGTTAAACATTGTCTTAATGGAGAAACCTCGAGAAGTAGCGGATGCTTCCATAATGCGGTGCATTTTTGTTTCATAAACTTTACCATAATTCGTGAAGAATAGGATAACATCGTGGTTGTGACCGTAACAGAGATGTTGGATGAAGTCATCTTCATACATACTCATTGCATTTACACCGCGACCTTTTCTTCGTTGAATGCGGTAAGTAGAATCAAGGGTACGTTTAATGAAACCATTGTGCGTAATAGTTACCACAACTTCGTGATTTGGGATAAGTGACTCATCATCAATCGCTTCAATTTCACCACCAATTTTGGTAAGCCTCTCTGTACCATGCTTGTCCGCAATAACACGTAAATCTTCTTTAATAATATCTTTTTGTTTGCCTTCATCTTCTAAAACGGATTTAAAATAAGTAATTTGGTCAAGAAAGTCTTGATAGCGATTTCGCAATTCTTCTTGTTCAAAAGTCGCTAGCGTTTGAAGACGGCGGCCTAAAATATCTTCAGCCTGAGTTTCATCCACATTTAATAAGTCCATTAATTTGCTAATGGCATCAGCACGCGAAGAAGACGCTTTGATGGTTTCAATCGTTTCGTCCAATTTATCAAGTGCTTTGATAAGACCCGCTAATTTATGCGATTTAGCTACCGCATCCTGTAAGTCATATTCAAACTTGCGACGAATAACTTCTAATTGGTGTTGAAGATAGTAAACCAAAACTTCTTTTAAGTTAAGTGTTTTAGGGACAGTACCGCCTTTATCTGTTGGAACAAGGGCCAGCAAGTTAACGGATACACTTTTCTCTAGTTCAGTATTCTTAAATAATGCGTTCATAACTTGAATCGGATTCTTTCCTGGCTTTAATTCAATCATGATGGAAACTTTGTCTTTTGCAATTTCACTCTTTCCTGTTTCATCATCAATGCCATCACGAGCAGCAAAATCATAACCTTTTATTTCAATAACTTTTTTTGGATTACGTTTGCGTTCGTTTTCCGTTTGGTTATGCAGGGCTTGAAGTAATTCTAGCTTTTCCATTAACTTGTTTTTATTTACTTGATAAGGGATTTCTGTAATGTGCAAAAATGTTTTGCCTTTTTTCTCGATAACATCAATTTTTGCACGCACTTTAATAGAACCGCCCGAACCAGTACGACCAGTTTCGTACGCACGCTTAATATTTTCTTGTCCCATAATGATACCGCCAGTAGGGAAGTCAGGGCCTTTTATGTACGTCATAAGAGTCTCAATATCAATATCTGGATTATCTATTAAAGCAATGAGTGCATTGCAAACTTCGGTTAAGTTGTGAGAAGGAATACTGGTAGCCATACCTACAGCAATACCAGACGTACCATTTACAAGGATTTGAGGAAAGCGGGAGGGGAGAACAGAGGGTTCTGTGTCTGACCCATCATAGTTATCCACAAAGTCTACTGTGTTTTTATTTATGTCACGAAGCATTTCCATGGCCATACGGGATAGGCGAGCCTCTGTATAACGCATAGCAGCAGCTGCATCGCCATCCATTGACCCGTTATTACCATGCATATCCACTAAAATTTTCCCCATATTCCATGATTGACTCATTCGTACCATCGCATCATAAACAGAGCTGTCACCGTGAGGATGATAATTACCAATTACGTTCCCAACTGTTTTAGCTGATTTACGATATTGTTTATCTGCTGTATTTCCATCTGCATGCATGGCATAGAGAATGCGTCTATGAACAGGCTTAAGTCCGTCACGTACATCTGGAAGGGCCCGCCCCATAATAACGCTCATTCCATAATCACGGAAATTGTCCCGTAGTTGAACGGAGAGCGGCTGTGCTATTACAATTCCTTGAGAATCAGACATTCACAAATTCCTCCTTATACATCGATATCAGCTTCGTGTCCGTATTTTTCCAGAAAATCTCGACGAGGTGTAGCGTCTTTGCCCATAAAATCGATGAACAATTGTTCAACCAAGTCGGCATCGTCAATTGTCATTTGACTAAGACGTCTTGTTGAAGGGTCCATGGTCGTTTCCCAAAGTTGCTCAGGATTCATCTCTCCAAGACCTTTGTATCTTTGAATAATGGGTTGAGCCCCTGTGTGGGATTCTAAACGCTTTGCTAAATCGTCTTCTCTGTAGAGGTATTCAATTTTCTTTCCAACTTGAAATTTGTAAAGAGGGGGATTTGCTAAATAGACATGACCTTTTTCAATGAGGGGTTTCATATAGCGATAAAAGAATGTGAGCATTAGAATAGCAATGTGCCGTCCATCCACATCGGCATCCGTCATAATAACAAGTTTGTTGTACTGCAAATTATCATAATTAAATTCGTCTAACATGCCTGTTCCTACGATAGATACAATGCTCTTAATCTCTTCGTTTTGAATGAAGTCTTCTAAATTTCCTTTTTCTGTATTTCGTATCTTACCACGTAAGGGCATAATTGCTTGGAATTCACGGTCACGGCCACCTTTTGCAGAACCACCTGCAGAGTCCCCTTCGACAAAAAAGACTTCGCGGCGGGGGTCGTTAATGTCTTTAATTTTGCAATCTTTGAATTTAACAGGCTTAAACCCGTGGCTCATGATTTCGTTCTTATTTTTTTCAAGTTCACGTGCTCGTTTGGCCGCCATACGAATGCGGTAGGATTGTAGAACTTTGGAAGCTAAAACTTGACCAATTTGAGGGTTTTCTTCAAGAAAACGAGTTAATTGTGCTGATACAATTTTATCCACAGCTGGTCTTGCTTCCTTTGTACCAAGTTTACTTTTTGTTTGACCTTCAAATTGAAGTTTAGCTTCTTCGACTTTAACGGAAACGATAGCAGTTAACCCAACTAACGTATCTTTACCTTCAATATTCTCATTGTTTTTCACTAGTTTTTGGGTGGTCATGTACTCTTTAAAAGTGGAAGTAACAGCAGCTTTAAATCCCGCAACATGGGTTCCATCTTCAGGCGTCTTAATATTGTTTACAAACGAATAGATTCCATCATAATCTCCACCATTGTGATATTGAAGAGCAACATCAATTTCAATACCATCGTCTGAGCCATTAAAATACAAAACATTATCATGTAGAACTTCTTTTTTCTCGTTTAAAAACTCGACATATTGAGCTAAACCGCGTTCGTAAAAAAGTGTTTTAGTAAGAGGTTCATTTGTTTCAGAGTCTTTTTCTCTTTCATCTGTTAATGTAATGGTTAATTTCTCATTTAAAAAGGCGCTCTGTTGAAGACGCTCATAGACACGCTTAAAGTTGTACTCGGTGGACAGGCGGAAGATGAGAGGGTCGGGCTTAAACCATATTTTTGTACCTGTGTCATTAGGGTCACAGGTGCCAATCACTTCAATTTCTTTCACTACGCTACCTTGTGAAAACTCAATTTGGTGGATTTTCCCGTCTCGTTTAACTGTCGCAACCATGCGTTCTGATAAAGCGTTTACTACAGAGGAACCTACACCATGTAATCCACCCGACACTTTATAACCACTTTCTTCCCCACCAAACTTTCCGCCTGCGTGAAGCACAGTTAGAACGACTTCTAATGTAGGTCGCCCTGTTTTATGCATCTTAACGGGAATACCACTCCCGTTATCAATGACTGTAATAGAATTATCTTCGTGTATGGTAACTGAGATTTTATCACAACGTTTAGCTAAATGTTCGTCAATTGAGTTATCAACGATTTCCCAAATAAGATGATGTAGACCATTTTCATATGTATCACCAATGTACATACCAGGGCGCTTACGAACAGCTTCTAAACCTTCCAGTACCTGTATTTGGTCTTCGTTATACTGATTTGCCATTTAAAAACCTCCTTTTCCTCTGCATCTGTTCTTCTAACAAGGGGATGAGTTGAAACTTCCCGCTATGTTTTCATTTAAGAAAATAAGAAGAAACCCTACCTATATAAAGGGCTGAAGGAGAAAAAAGAGAAACGGGCATTTCATAAAGGTCATTGTAAGAAATTCCCTAAAGAAAGGATAAGGATAAAAACAAACCAAAGTGTTATAAGTTGGTTATTTAGAGTATTTAGGAGGAAACAACATGACAGAAATCAAACGTGATGACCGAGGAAGGGAACAGGTTAAAGCTTGGTACGGGTTAGCTGTTACAACTGGGCGCGAAAAGGTTATTCAGGAAAGATTAAAAAATCTAGCAAAAAATGAGGTTTGGGAAGACCAAATCTTTCGTGTATATATCCCATCCATAAAGGAAATGGGGAAAAACGGCAAGGAGAAAGAAGTGCTCGTATATACACAAGTGGTCTATATAGAAATGATTTTAAATGATGATACATATAATGCTGTAAAAATTGATGGAGTTCGTCATATTATGGGGGACCCTTCACCAATCCCCGAAGAGGAAATTCGCCGTCAATTTGAAATGTCAGGAATACCATATGATGATACCTCTAACATATTAAGTAAGGACACCATTGTGATTATTCAGGATGAAACAAAAGGAGCTTTTAATGGACAAGAAGGAACCATAAAAGGGTTTGACGGAGCAGCAGGAGAGTATGAGATAGAAGTAGTAGTGGCAGGTAACGCAGTTTCAGTAATGGTAAACAAAGATAAAGTTAAACCAAGATAAAGTGCAAGGATACACAGTATCCTTGCACTTTATTAACGATTTTCTGGTGGATGTTGGGAAAGGAGAACGTTGTTGACCTGGTCGCGTACAGCTGTATCCATGACATAATTGAAAGACATAATTTCATCAAGCGAGGCGTTGAAAACAAATACAGAGCGCTTACCTTCAGGTGTTCGACCTGAAATAATGAAACTTTCAAGTTCTCTTATTTTGGAGCCTGTAATAATTTTTGCTACTTCAACTTCCTCTTCTGCGGCATCTTTTCCTTTACCACCATTTAACATAATAATGTTGTTTTGATTATTTGGTTTCTTTGTCACAGTAGCACCCCCATTACTTAATATAGTAGGGGAGAAAAGATTTATACGTGATAGCCCCAAAGTATACAAGCAGTACATGCTATAATAAGAAAAATAGAAAGCTGAGCGAGGAGATTTACAATGCAAGGAAAGTATATAACATTAATTTCACCCGATGGCGGTGGGAAAGATACAGTATTTGCGGAATTGATAAAAGTCTATTCTGATGCCATACAAATGTATGAACCAGGAGGAACAAAAGAAGCGGATATTATAAGGGAAGTACTTTTATCCCCAAGTCAAACAGCAGCGGAGCGAATTAAATCTTTGGAACTACTATGCGCAAGTTCATATATTTCAGATACTTGTTCTGTTTATTTAAAACAAGCCATTGAAAAATTAAGAGTGAATGGTTTGACAGGAGAAGTAGAAGCCTATTTATATGCAGCGAGCCGAGCTGAAACGAATCAAAAAATTGTCATTCCTTCCTTAAAAGAAGGGGAATTTATTTTAGGAAGACGAAGTGTTGCTTGTTCAATGAGCTATCAAGGTGAAGCAAGGGGGCTGGGAATGCAAAATATCTGGTCCATCAATAAAGATGCATTGCAAAATGCCTACCCAACATTGGAAATTTTCATTGATGTTCCTGCTTCGGTTGCTCAAGAGAGAATAAAAGGTCGAATTGAAAAACAAGACCGATTAGATAAAGAAAAGCAAGATTTTCATGAGAAAACAGTAACTGGCTATCATCGGTATTACAATGAGTATTGTCCTTATCCATATATCCGAGTAGACGGCACTCAAACTAAAGAGGAAATTGTCCTGGAAGTTAAGAACATAGTAAAAAATCACTTAAAAACCACTCCATAACATGAAGTGGTTTTTTTGCGTAGAGGGAGAGAAGATATGGAATACTTATTGGTTCTTATCATGTTTAGTCCGTTAATTGGACTGTTTGGCTATATGTTTTTTGGGTTTCCGTATGGACTTTACAAAGCACAACAAGTGGACTATTTAATAAAAAATGAGAAACTCATGAAAAAGATGCAAAGAACAATTTTAAAAGGATTAGTTCGTGTAGATAAAAAACAATATATTTTATATAAACCAAAAGAAAGAATAAAAAATATGCCTATTCATTTTAGATTTTATCAGCCAAATCGATGGAAGGTAGTTTTTTCTACACCTTTTAATGAAGAATTTATTGATATTACATATGTAGATGGGAAAATTACAAATGTATATGGGGATAATGAGGAAAGACAGGAACTAGCACGCGAGTATTTTACATTACTTCAAAAACCATTCGCAGAAATGATAATGGAATTGGATAAAAAAGAAAAGACTTATAACAAAGAAAAATTCGGATACGACCCAGAAATTAATTTAAAAAACGTAGATGATGTACTCCAAGAACTAATGACCACTACTCACCCTGAAGGAGAAATATGCGAAAAAGTAATTGGTCGTTTTACTATACGATACACCGTAGACGGTGGATTTGTTGTGTTTAAGTTGTATTACCTAAATTATGAAATATGTGAAGCTACTTATGAACAAGGTGAACCAAAAGATATTCAACTAACTTATAAACAAGTGCAATATATGGACACTAAAATGTGGAATTATTTTGACGAACATATCAAGCCAGCAATTAAAGAATTTATGAAAACTGCTAATTCTCATGTTAAACGGAAGGTCGAACCTATTCAGGAGGAAAGCTGGGAACAAAAAGTTAAGTCTCTGTTAGAAATACAAGAATCGGATGAATTAAAAGAAGAATTTGCTGAAATCCAAAATTTATATCGTAGTATGAATGTAAATCACCAAAATGAAGCAAAAGTAAGCTATGAACAAGCACTAGAGAGGCTATACAAGAACATGACACAACGAGAAACTTTAGAAGCGGAGGAGAAAGCAGATGACTGATGAAGCCAAATTAGTTATTTCGATGTGGGGATTAGGTATGGGGATATTGACTTCCATAGTCATAAGATATGTAATAAATGATATAAAAAAGTTCAGACGAACAAAACGAATAGAAAACGCAAGTAAGTCAGGAATATTAATGGGGCTGCTAATGGAAGTAATAAGAGATGGGGAGCGCCACTGTTTTGCTAGTGAAAAGAAAATTGAATTTAGAAAGAAAGGAATTCCTCTTAAGATTAAAACTGATGGCTATTCAGTTACCGTTAGTTTGGAACCTTTTTCGGGTATTAAAATTCAAAAAGATAATGGTATTTATACTTTTGATTTCCCTGACATCCCTGGGAGTGATGCGGAAATGTATGAAACAATTCTTATAGAATTACATACCAAGGTAATAGAATATTATCAAAATGTATATGGGGACCATAGTAAGCATCTACGCAAATTAAATGAAATTATACAGCACAAATATCCTAAGTTCTCCACTCCATACAAAATGTACGAAATAAATTCTGGCCCCATTGTAATAAAATACATAAGGTTTGAACAAGGTGAGCGGTTCCGTGTCCAATTAAAAAAGAATGTGCTGTGGGATTGCATGCGACATGAAGAAGAGAACCACCCATTTAAAAATGAAGAAATTCAGACGAAACACTTAAATAATGAAGAGCAAAAAACACTAAATAAATTAGTGGAATCCATTAAACAACTTGTAGAAACTAACAAAACAAAGTCAGATGATACATTGGCTCGAATAAAAAAATTAGAGGTTTTACAGCGCAAAGCACAAGAACAAGAATTATATGATAGGTCGACCTCTCTCCAAGAAGCATATATAGACTTACATGAGCAAACTAAGATAAATAAAAAAGAAGAAATTAAAAGTTTGCTTACGGGTGTAGAAGAAAACATACAATTAAAAGAATCCACTGAAAAAGTACGCCTTTAAAAGGCGTACTTTTTCAGTTACACAAGAATTTCACTATCCCGCTCAGCATTGCGTTGATAACGATATTCTATGTATTTCTTAGCGGTTGAACGGTAATTGTACATCATGAGTGTATCTTCAACAATATCTTGAATATCTTCGATAGAGGGGATGTCGTTGGGGAACAATCGCAGCAAGCGCTCGATGACGGTTTCGGTTATTTTTGATGCTATATTTCGATTGCCTTGCCCTGACTCAGTGAAAGCGAGGTTTATGGCATTAATAATACGAGTTTTGTTAAATAACTCTATGTGTCCATTTCGTTTCAAACAATATTTAATTTCTTTCATTTATCATCCCTCCTTTCAGTTCTTAAAGATTATAAGGCAAAAACTAAAAAAGCAGAAAAAAACACTCTAAAAGATTTAGAGTGTTATGAAACCTCATTTACGTACGGATTCTCTAGGTGCTTATATAAAGATAGATATCCGTGCTGCTTAGTTAAACTATCTTCTACATCCTGAGCCTTTTCGGCTAGGTTAACGCGAAATTGTAGATTAGGGAATGAGTGAAATACAATGTCTCTATATGCATCTGGAACATCTTTGTGTATAGCTAAAAACTGTAAATTTGGATGCTTTTTAATAGCTTCTACACAAACATAGGGGTCTTTAAATAACACAGAGTTTTTCGCATACTCACGACAAGCATTATACATTTCTTCGTTCGTAAAGATGGTTAACCATATTTTATCAAGTGCACCTGAAGGTAGAATCGCTTCTTCCTTAGTTTTTGAAATTGCAGGCGCAATACTCCACGTTGGAACCAACCATTCAGCTGGTACGTCCATTAACTTTGCTATTTCTAGTGCAAGGAACAATTTCTCATCTGGTTGAATCTCGTCAATCATTTTACGGTTACGTCGAACAAATCCAAGCTTTTGTGTGTCACTGACAAACTGTTCAGCTTCTACTTTTTTGATAAATTGAAACGCAGGATAAGAAATAGCTTCGTCCATCAATTGTAGGAAGATGTCTTTTGCCTTTAGTCCAAATTTTACTAAGAAATCGTTTGAATCGCCTCTTGTTATTTCTTTTGTTTCTGGGTCTTCATAACGAAGGCGTAAGATTCGAATATCGAAGTTACCTTCTTTTTCTAGTTCTTTTGCCACTTTATGAACTGCCTCTTGGCCTGGTCCATCTTCATCTAAAGCTACGTATACAGTTTTACATTTTTCTCCATTGCTAATTTCGTATTGATATAGTAATTGATGAATATGGTCTCTATCAAGCCCATTTGTACCACCTACAGATATGACATATGGTAAACCAAGGGCTAACCATGTAATGTAATCAAGTTCTCCTTCTACAATTACAATATAGGGGTACCTTCTAGTAGCATCCATGTTAACAGGATGGGCAAGTGGTATAGGTAATTTCATGTGTTTCCACTTTTTTGCCTTCGTAACTCTTTCTTGGTAATCTTCTTCGGTTAGCCCTTTTCTACTTATAATTATTCGTCGGTATATGTTGTGAAAATATCTTGAGAACTCATAAGGAAGGGTCATACCTTGACGCTGCCAATCAACAATTTTTTCATCGTCGATTCGGCGAGAAATTCCTGATTCTACTAATTCATCCTCCGTATAACCTTCTTTTAACAAGATAGAGGTAGCAAGGGTATGATTGTACTTGTCAGGCGCACACCCAATTTTTAATTGGCGAATGATATTATAAAAATCATTTCCTATATGGTGGAATCCTCTTTCTTGGAAAAGATAGGCCAAAACTACTTTAGAGTATGGGTTTTTAGAGAAAAGATTTTCGTGGTAAATTTCAGCAGCGCGCTTGTACATTTCACGAAAACGTAACTCTTTTTTTTCTTCATCTGAAATAACTCGTCCATCATCATCGTAAGGAATTCCCATTAGAGCTGCTAGTTCTTCTAAAGCCTTACCATATAGTTTATTAAATTTCGAAAATTGTTTTACTGATTTGGGACTAATTCCAAAGCGCATAACGATATAAAATTGAACAGGGCGCAAAACAGCACCGTGGTCACAACCAAAGCAAGAGTAATAGTTACCTTGCTTATCCTCATCTTTTAATTGAGAGGGGTCTATATCAGTTGCTAATACAAAGTTAGTAGAATCATTTTGTTTTGTGGGATGAAAGAAACAGTAGTAAGGGATTCGCTTATCTTTTTCAAGATTAATCTGTTCAATGTCAATAGGTTTAGGTACTATTTCTCCGCTCCGAATATATGGATTTGTGTAAGCTTTTTGACTCACTAATTTTTTTTCTAACATGTGATTCCAAAGAATGAAGATTGGTAATTCTTTATTAATCTTTCTAATCATTTCTATTCTGGTCCGTTCTTGTATATTTCTTTTAATTTGTCGGGTCATATTTTGTTCTCCTTTCTGCAGGGCTTGGTGCCCTTATTATATCTCAAAAAATATCAAAAAAAATATAAAAATAGATAATGTTAGAACACCTCAGTCTAGTTGTCCATATGAAGATGATAGTTTTTATGAAATAAAGCGCCATTTGCAGCATAAAAATCTGAATTTATTGATGTATTGATTTCAGTTAAATTCCTCGAAAATGCATTACGAATAAAGGATTCGTTTATTTTTGCATTTGTGATATTAACATGAAAATTACCCTTTAAATACTCTGGAGGAAGAGTGAGGGAATAGTTAATGTCAGAAGAATCAATCGTATCGTACATCCCATGGAGGTAGAATCTAACGGCATGTTTAGCTTCTTTATAAAGGGGAATTTTTTTAAGCTCTCGTTGAATATTGGAAACGAGTTGCGTCATAATAACATCTTCTCCTTCGTACTGGTCAGCGTTTGGTTTGATATGCATAACCCATTTTTGTTGTTTTCGTTCAATTGTAAAATCGTTTTCTTGAATAGAAGCAAGAATACGCACCACATCTTTCATATTAAAAAATCCAAACATAATGGAGTAAAAAGGTTGATTGCTAATGAAACTAGAGCGGAGAGGGTGATTGTGGTGAATATCGTTAATATAGCATAAGGCATTCATCAACTCGACATAGGTCAATATCGTGTAAGAAAGAAAATCCTGATATTTATTCATTACTTCTTCATATGTAAATTGGTTGTGGCGGAGAGGGGATGTGATAGCAGAAAGGTTCGTGTTAGTTTCAACTTCTTTCCCACCGTTTAAAGACAAATAAAAAGCTTTTTCAAGGTCACACCCACCGCTATGAAAACAAATTTCATCATAACCTTCAATATGCATGCCAAAAGGAAGAAGAATAGGATTTTTCATATCTTGTAAAATGCGAGGACTCACGATGCTCAGTGGAACACCCTGTTGATAGAGAGATAACAAAATATTTTTTAGTGATAATGGTAGGTGGTTTGACCAGACAATGCGTAAAGTAAAAGGCCCGTCATATGAAAGACTCAGAGAGTGCAAGAAACGATACGTCGTTTTGGTTACGATGTTACCGATAGTTTCGCCAAAAAGAAATGGAGTAGAAGGGAATCCTTGGTCAAACATAGGAGATAAGGTAAAACGTATCTTTTGTACTTTTTGAACGAAATTAGTAATCATTACTTGTAAAGACATTTCGTCCAACAATCCAAGCTGCATTTCTTTTTCTGCAAATATATCAATAAACGAAATAACATCGGTAAGTACCAGCCCTATTGAAGGATTTTCTACAACCACAGACAAAAGAGTTACATATAAACAATTTAATACTTCTTCCGTAGTTTCTGCAGGTTTTGTTACATTAACCCCCAGTTGTTTTGCCCACTTTTCAAACCGCTTAATTGCTTCAATTTCTTTATGTTTCGCAATTCGCTGTTGTATCCACTCACTAGTTTGTAAATAACGTTCTAATTTCGTTAAGAAGAATCGTTTTTCTTTAATGATTTGTTTGGTTCCGTAAAGAGGAACTATCCGAATATCAGGAAAAACAAACATAGGCGTGTAATTACTGGGGTGATGTTTAAATAGACCAATGCGGAAGGCTTTATTCATATCTGATGTAGCAATTTGTTCAAATATTTCGTATGTCGTTTGTCTGCTATGAAGGCGTTCGGCATCATTCTTTTCTCCATAATAATTACGCATATCATTAATGTTTTCGCTATATCCAATTCTACGTTTCATTATATTTGAGTCTGCAGATAAAGGAAGTTCATCTAACTCGTTTAAAGAAAAAGATGAAAACTGCGAATCCACTGATTTATCCTCATCTACCCACTTCAATACGTTGACAGGATGCTTGTTATCTCTGTTGTTCCCTAAAAAAACAGGTTCGTCCAAAAAAGGTTTTTTGTTTAAATTTACAAAATCATTAACGTCTATGTCGTCTATCCAACGACCTGGAATGAATTGTTCATGCAAAGACATTCTGCATCACCTCAAAATCATCTTACTGATTTTGATTCAAAAATCAAACAAAAAAGGCAAATAAGGGGGAATCCAAGTGTCGTCAAAATTTGATAAATTAAAAGACAGCTTTGGGATATTAACCACACCAAAAGATACCAAAGAACCAAAAGAAGAAAACAAACAAGTAGTTGCCACAAAAGAAGAGAGTGTCGAAGAAGAAGTACAGCGATACTTTAGTGAAAATTCAACGGACTTGCTACAAAGTATTAGCAGCGAGCCTAAAGGTCGTTCTATCGATGGACGTAACATTCGTGTAAATAATAGTAAACGTATTCGTATATATGAACCATCTAAATTCAATGATGTAAAAGCAATTGGAGAAGAAATTAAAAATGGCAAAATTGTTGTTGTTAATTTCAAAAATTTAGATGAAGATGAATCAATTCGAGTAGAAAACTTCCTATATGGTATGTGCTACTGTGCAGATATTGAACCTGAGGCAGTTCATGATGGTATCATCTCTATTGACCCTCAGCATACCACTATAAAAAAATAGACCAGTATATCTGGTCTATTTTTTTATGTCATAATCCTGTTTAAGTTTATGGATGGATGAAAGGTGACAATCATACATTTCCGCTAGTTGTTTCAGATTGTAATTTTGCTCCACATAGTAATGATAAAATGTTTCTTTACTTAATGCTTGTTTTAATCGGCGGAGTCCTTTGGTGTATAAGCTACTAATTTCATATTCTTTACGAAGTAACCAAACAGTGGCTGGAGAACAACCGAAACGTTCAGCAATTTCTTTGTCGGTTAAAAGCTCTTTTACATAGAGTTGATGTAATAATGACTTTGATAAAATATCTTTTGTTTTAGTACGGACAATTTTAATGGCAGATAAACCTTGATTGTAATCTTCTTCATATTTTCGAATAAGACGATGAACTTTCGAAAGTTTAATCCCAGTCATATCAGCAATTTGTTGGAGCGTCTTTCCATCATCTAATAAACGTTTAAGTGTAAACACATCTATAGACTGATTCCGCTGAATTTTGCCATGTGTTCGCTCAAATTCTTTCTTTATTTGATGAATTCGTTGGCGTGATACTCCGTATGTATCCGCTATACACTGTAGCGATTGGTTTTGTCGAACATATAGCTCGATAAATGTCTCAAATGTAAGTTCTTGAATAGAACGCATAAGAGGCAACACCTCCTTCGCAAAAACAAACTCATACTAAGGAGAAGTGCTGGCCTCGTCAACTAAAAAAACGAAAAAGAATAGCAAGAATGCTACTCTTCAGAAAGAATATCTAATACGCGGTCAGTGAATTTATCTACACATTCCGCACAAATGGTATAGTAGTAGTTTTCTAATTCTTTGTTTCGTTCGATGTCCTCTTCAGTAAGTGGCTTATCGCAGTTCGTACATGATGTATACATATTTTGCATATCAAGCACCCCCTCAAAAACTAAAAACATCTTAACCAGTTTTTGGAAAAGGGTCAATATTTTTACCATTTTTT
>Ga0209463_1001284_pt1 | contig 15719 bp, 11 predicted proteins | sample AgamicMgSfrz_FD_187169 | JGI IMG/M metagenome (GOLD analysis project Ga0209463, IMG submission 187169) | Agave microbial communities from Guanajuato, Mexico - Mg.Sf.rz (SPAdes) (version 2) | ecosystem: Host-associated > Plants > Phyllosphere > Phylloplane/Leaf | place: Guanajuato, Mexico... | reverse complement strand
GAATGAAACTATCGACTACTGATGTAACAATTGAACTTAAAAACTTTTATCAGCTTCTAGTTACTTGCCACGGACAACACAAACATACAAAAATGTCTTATTACTTAATTAAAGACCAAGAAGTAATTGAAAAGGTACCGTACTCTAGAAACCATTCACATATATTTAACCTACATGAACGAGGAAGATATAGAGTAAAAGTCTTTATGCGGAACACAGAAGGAGGGCAAAGAGTAAAAACAAGCGACGATTTTCGCTACAAAGATTTTGAAACAAAAGATTACCCAGTCTACCAACAGAAGATTTACTCGATAGTAGGCGTTCACCGAAACGCAGCTTTTATTAAACTATTGATGGAAAAGCATAATCAAATTAGAAGTTTTATTGATCCTACCAATCAATACTGCGGCCAAACTTTTTTTGATCTTCCAGTTGAAAGTCTTGAAAATATTAAAGGACAAAACGTTACGTTAATTGCGTTAGAAGGTCTCGAACTAGACGACTATCAAACTGAGAGCTATACCTTAAAAGTAAGTGAAACAAATATACTGACAAATAACTTACATCGCTTCTTAGCAATGGATCTTTACAAACTATCTAGAACCTTTTACGAAAATGGCTTAACAAAAGGAGCGGAATACGTAAAAGACTTTATTCGTCATAAATTCAACTCTTATATTCCATACACAGCAGAAATAGGTAAAGGAACAAAGCTAGGCTACGGTGGCATTGGAGTTGTTATTCAAAAATCAGCGAAAATCGGAAGAAACTGTACCGTCTCACAGAATGTAACCATAGGCTCACGCGGCAAGCAGCCGATTATTGGAGATAATGTATATATTGCTCCCGGAGCAATTTGTATTGGAGGCACGATTGGAGATAATGTTGTAGTAGGAGCCAATGCAGTCGTGACAAAAGATATTCCAAGCAACTGTGTTGTAGCTGGGGTGCCGGCTAAGATTATTAGTACGGATATGGAAAAGTACGAGAAATATGTAAGAAAAGAATAGAGGAAATGCAAAAAGATCTCTAGTTGATAGAGGTCTTTTTTATTGCAGTAAAATTATGTAACTATCAGACCAAAAAAGTATAAGCAATAAAAATGAAAAAAAGCGAGGGAAATATATAAAGAACAATTTAGAAGAAATGAAAAGGGCTTATGGCTGGATATATCAGGTAGAGAGAAAGCCTAAAAAGTTTAAATGATTACTATCTCCATCGTGAGTATGGATTAGGATGGAGAAGCAAAATATATGAGAAGCGTAAATTAGAAGTTGCTTATATATTTTACTTCGGTAAATATCTGCCGCTACTAGACATTTTTACTTCACATGAGCTCCAGGAGGTATAAAAACCACTATCATTCATAATAAAATCTGTCATATGAAGCTCTTCTTAGAGGAAGAGTTTGACCTTTTATATCGAGTCTATCAAATGGCGCAGGATAAAAAAGGAGGTCTATGCAATATAAGTACCAGCAAGAAATGCTTAGTGAACAGTAGATAAGTACAAAAAGATCTCTAAATTTTAGAGATCTTTTTGTATCTATAAAGCAGAAATAAAAACAATGCACCACCAAATGAGTCAATAGCTACATCGATAATTCGCCCGTCACGTCCGATAATAAAAGCTTGGTGCAGTTCGTCTAAAAAAGCAAAACAAGTAAGCAAGAACCATGATTTCAAATATCTCCAAGGTTTTTCTTTTAAATTCCAGTAAATTAATACTGCCAACAGACCGAAAAAAGAGATATGAGCGATTTTGCGTAGAATGAATTCCAGGTCAAACCCATAGGTATATGAGGTGTAAAAGGGGCTGCCAGGATGTAAAACAGACCAAAGAGTTGCATTGTAATCCCAAGCAGACGGATTAGTCCAAGAATTGGGTTTGGTAACTTTTAGGTGAGGGGTATGGGAAAAGTGAGAAATTGCCACAATCATCGCAAAAATGCTTAGTCTTTTAAATATCATACATAAAATTCCTTTTTCTTTTAATTGTATCTTAATATCTTAAGAAAAAAACAGAGGAAAAGCAAGAAATTATAGAAACTATTTATGAATTCTTATTGTGTAGCATTTTAAATTCCAATTAATATTATTTAATTAAAGCGTATTAAAATTAAATTTGAAAAGAAATTTAGCTTCTTCGACTGTTACAAAATCTGTTCGAGATGAAATGCCTAAAAGTATTATTTTTATAAAGAGATGAGCTTCAAAATAGAGCTACAATTCACTAATATTACGTAAAAAGTGATGGAAGAAATGGGAATTAGATGATAATATTTAAAAATACGAATAGAAAAGGAGGACGTTTAATTGACGGAGTTTTCTTGCTCTTTCATGAAATCTTTGACAATACCCCTATCTACAGGATTAGAAAAATGTCCAATTGGAATTCTCACTAATAAGAAGAGAAGAAAAATAAAACAAAGTTTATATTTGTGGATTTAAGTATGAAAAAATATCTATTAGGAGTATTAACTGCTCTAGCTTTTTGCATTATTGTAGGTTTCGTAAGTTATAAGGGTGTTATTAATATTACTTATGACGCAATCGAAAAGAAATTAAATGAAGAAAATAGAAATGTTGAAAAGCAGAGACTAGATTCTAAATGGACAGGTTTAATAGGAGATGGGGAGACACACCCATTAAACAAACAATTTAAAACAAAAAATGATGCAGTAAATTCATACCCTTTTCTACATAAATATTTAACCGCACATCCTGGAATCGATTGGAAAACACTTGAAATGGATTGGGTTGTAATACAAAATTCCATAGAAGCAGCTGGTATAAATGAGCAAGTATCCGTACCGAGGCCTTCAGATGGTTATCGAATCAATAGACCTATTATAATCAAACAAGGTCAAATTATTGATTTTTCTCCAAACACTAAAATCTATGACTATACTAGTGATTATGCTTTTAAAATAGTGGGTGGTTCTAAGTTTCCGCAAGATGCAGTAACGCATATTACATTAAAAAATTTAGATATTATTGGTAGTAACTCTTCGTATGGTGGACTCAAGTTAAGGAATAGTTATTTAACAAACATTGAAAATGTGAAAATTTCCAACTACGCTAATCCTAATGCAAAAGGAATTTATCTTCGAGACTTTTTCCAAATCAATTTGAATACTGTTCAAATCAACAACATTGAGAAAGGGAAAGGAATTTATGTTGATTCAATTGAAGGCAATTCAGGTCAATTGAATTTACTAAATACCATTGTCCAAAGAAGTAGAATAGGTATACATGTAGTTGGAAGTCAAAACTTGATAGATGGAATTAATGTATATGGTGGAGCTATAGGTAACAACTATTCAAAAGGTGTAGTTGTAGGGAAAAATGTTTATAATTTTAATTTTATAGGAAGTCACTTCGAAAATCACGATGGTTTAAAGTATGATGGAAAAACTGCTATCGATATGCAAATTCCAAATGGGACAAGCTCAGAATCTATTAACTTCTTAGGTTGCATATTTATTAACAATAAATATGCGATTCAATCAAATAATACAAAGCGAGTTACTCTTAGTGGAAGTCAATTTGATGGTAGGAATATAAAAGGTTCGATTGCTATTAAACAAGGAAGCGGTGACGCTTCTTGGACTATTAATCCAAATTATTTTGTCAATAATGATAAAAATTTAGTGGAAGCAGGTAAAAATCATCTTAATCTTTCAGCTGTTTCAATTAATTCAAAAGGGGTTTTGTATCCGCAAAAAAATACAGCAGGGGTATACTCAGGTAGCGAAAATCCAGAAGGTAACATAGAAGCAAAAACCGGAAGTATATACCTTAGAACTGACACTTCTGCTAAATATCACGTTTACGTCAAACAGAGTAATAAAGGAAATAGGGGATGGAAACCTTTAAAAAGTAATTGAGTTTATGAACATTAAAATTTAAAAAAGGATAGGTAGATTTATGCAAGGTATATATGCTCTTAATAGTTTTAAAAAAATTGCTTTTGTGCTGGCTTTATCTATTAGTATAGGTTTTGCTACGGCTTTTATAGCAAACGAAGTTGATGGTAAATTTATTTTATACGCTCTGTTTCTTCTTATAATTTTTGCTGTGATTTTTTTGGGCTTCTTATCTAGTTATCGGACAAAAGGGTACCTCGATATTCTTTCCCCTTATGTTTATTTCCCGCTGATGTATTTAGTTGTTTATGGGGTAGGACCACATAAAGCGATCACTCTTAACGAGGAAAAAGGTTATCAGGTATTGTTAATCATATTCGGTGGTTTTTTAATGTACTTAATGGGAGCTCTTTTTGTTAGTAGTATATTGATGAAGCGAGAGCAAAACAGTAAAAATATGAAAAACCTTCAAAAGGAAGAGACACTTATACAAGTGAAGCGTCGTTACACAAAAATAAAAAAATATTCTTTCTATATAGGCGTTGTAGCAATGGTGGCTTTCTGGACAAAAGCTAAAGGCATACCAGCATTAATGCCAGATTTAGAAAATTCTCGTGTAGCAGCATTAGAAGGTAATGGTATTCCCTATTACTTCTCAATGAGTATTATGGTATCTGTTTGGATTTACTTCATGCAGGATGTAAAAATAAAAAAACAAGCAATTTATCTTATAATTGGTGTTGCTTTGTTAATGAGCACAGGGTGGAGAAATACATCTGTTGCTTTAATTTGCGTAGCGATTTTACTTTATCACTACCGAAAACCAATTCCTTTTAAAAAATTGGTCATCACGGGTATAACTCTTGTTGTTGTAATCACTGTATCAGGTCTTTTTAGAATCTATTCATCAAATCTACAAGGATACGAGTTGATGACAATGATGGAATCTGGAAACTATATAGGTGCTTTCTTTTCTTACTTATACAGTTATCCGGTTGTCTTTACAGATAATCTAATTTTGGTATTAGATGGATTTTCTATGTCGAAACAATTTTTGCATGGCGCATCTTTAGTTTGGAATTTCTTTTTACTTATTCCCGGTTATGATATTCAAGCTTTTGACTTTGTGTTAAAAGATTACCTTGGTCGTGGTTTTGCAGGTGGTGGATTACCTCCAACACTTTTAGGTGATTTATATCTTAACTTTGGTTATATGGGAATACTTATTGGAATGATTATGGTTGGAGCCTTAAATAGCTTCTTACACCATAAGTTTATGAACAATAGAAATAACTTAGTGGGTTTAGCTTCAATTATTGCTTTATATTATTTATCAGTTTCAATTCGTGGTGGCTTAGAAAATATTACTTTAATCACAACTTGGTTATTAATTTTGGTATTAGTCTTAAGCAAAATGTCAAAATATAAGGTTAAAATAGGGTAGAAAGTTGCTCTACTGTATATAAAAAAACACATCTGCATAACAAAAGATGTGTTTTTTGTCTTTAAAAGAAGAACTAATAAGAATAGTTGGTCTATTAAAAAAATTATATAACCTTATTTTTTAGGTCTAAAAAGGGGATTTTTAGCTTTTTAATAGCATCTATCCAAAATGTCCATTTGGTCAACTTCTTTTTCATACTCATTCATTTTTTATGGAATTTACGGAGGGTTGGAAATATAGCTACTGGATTTGAGTAAATAATTTGGACACAAAAAAGTTAAGTCTTGGGCTGTTTTTCTCAATTGATCCTCAATCACATGAGGGGTTTGATAGCCGAGGCTATGGATTCTGTGTCGATTATACCATCCTTCTATAAACTGAAATATGGCTACTTTTGGAGCTGAATAGCCTGCGTATGATATACTTCTTCTCTTTTTAATATGGTATGAAACGACTCTATACAGGTAATATCATAAGGACAACCTTTCTGGCTGAAAGTCTGCTTTATTCCGTAGTTGTGGACATGCTGAGTAAACTCATTGCTGGCGTATTGTGAGCCAAGATCTGTATAAAGAAATAAGCCATTTCGGGGCTTTTGAGCAGTATAGGCGTTTTGAAGTGCTTCAATGAGCAGTTCATATATCATTGAACGAGAAAAAGAATAGCCAACGATTTTTTTAGAATGTAAATCTAATACAGACGCTACATAGCACCAACCATCTCTTACCCCAGGAATATACGTAATATAAGCCACTTCCTTCTCTATGTAGAGAAATCTCGTTTTAACAGATTATTCAGTTGTACAATTTTTTCTTTTGACGGATAGGGACGGTATTTTTTCTTCATAATCCAACGAGTTCCTGCCCGGTTCATTAAGCGCTGAACACGATTTAGACTTAAATCATACCTAAGATATTATAAGTTTTCTGAGCACCATAACGTGCTCTATTTTTCAAATATATCCGTTGGATTTCTTTCGTAAGCTCCTGATTTTCCTGTTCACGATTTGTAATAGCCACTTCTTGGAATCGTTAACACTTTGAACATTTTCTGAACTGAAAGGCGTAAGTGCTTTTACCTATTTATAGATTGTTACTTCTGATACGCCATATTCGCTGCTTAATTCTTTAACTTAGTTTCCTGCATGTTATAAATTCACAATCATTTTCTTAAACTTACAATTGTATTTTTCACCTGCCCGTTTACGTTTCATTTCAGACACATCCTCTCAAAAATAATTGTAAGAATTTAATTAAATGTGTCTAGGAAACCATACTACCTTCACTACGAATGAAATAATCGCTATAAATAAAAGCAACCATATGTGTTCGCTTTTAAGAGACGTAAAGTTAATTTGAATTACATTATATTTATAGGAATTTTTGTAATAAAATTCTTTTAGATTAGTTTAAAAGATAAGGTAATAGGCGATAAAAGAAGGTATTTATTATGTGAAAAAATTTAAAAATATATTGAAGTATAGATTGAGTGGACTAATTTAATTAAAGTACTATTTTTATTTTGCATTTAAAACAAAGGATATGAAATTAGATTTAAAAAACGTTTTCATTTTTGAAAAGTAAAGGCCACTGCCCAAAGGTAATGACTCCAAATGAATAAAGGCTTTTTTATTTTTAAAATTTTGAATAAAAATAGTAATGCAATGAAAGAGATTTTATCTAATTAGAAAAGCTAGTAAAAAAGAGAACAAAAAAACCTATAACAAGTTCTTTAGGACCGGTTCTAAAGAACTTGTTATGGTTTGAGAATTATTTTTAATAATGTTTAAATAATTTGAAATCTTACTGCAGTAAAGATGGTAACGCTAACAATAATTTAGAGGGATTAATAGTTATTTTTGTTGAATTTTTCAAAAATAATTCGGTTGACCCGTGAGAAAAGATAGCCTTGCTGATAAACTAACAATAGGAATATATTTAATGTAAAAGAATTTTTTTCTAATATTCAACAAATCGATTCTGATTCATCATTCTAATATACAAAAAAGCGGATAATAAGAACTATTTCATGTATTAAAAGAGGCATAAAAGAGCTATTAAGAGGCTTATGGTGTTATTCGACAAAATAAGACATTGAACCTAAAATACTGCTATGATAATATTCATGAGTACAAAGTAGTTGTATAGGTCTTTAGATATGATTGGAAGTAAAGTCATTGACTTGTATTGTAGTGTTAAAGATTTTCTCTGAGAATTTGTCTCAATCTCCCCCTTCATTATCTAAATATTAAATACATTAGTTATATTTTATAGGGAATTTTAGGCTTAAATGAATACCTTCTTTGAGAACATGTTCCTCTTTCAATATATTAATAATTTAAAAGAATTACATATTATAGAGAATTATTATAGATTTCTTGGTATAGTCATGTATTCTTTCCTTAAATAATACTAAAGCTAAAATATTAACAAATACTTTTTGTGGAATTTTATTAAATTAAATGTTCAATTTGCCAACTGATTCTCGTATTATTTTTGAACAGAAGAATGAAAGCTAACTGGTTTTTAAGAATAAAATAGTTATTTAACTAAAAATTAAATACTTTCAATGTTAATGAATGCGATCAAGATATCTTTAGACAAGTAATCACCTTAAACTCAATAGAGATAAAAAATGGAATTGACTGAAAATTCATTTGTTCTAAAGATGATTCTTTCATGGGAAAATTTTCTAAAAGATGTTGTTAGAAAACCTAACGAATTACTTCTTTTTTTATTTATTATTGGTTTAATATTCAATAATAGGAACAAAGAGAAATTAATGGTGATGTCTCCTAGCCGTTATCAAAGGAGATACTCGGTTGTACTGTGGGTATAAATGGTTTACCTTAGACACGCTGTTGTCAATAGTATGGTGTGAGGATGGGTTAGATGCCCAATTGTTATATAAATACTTTTAAAAAGCTATGAACGTATAGTTCTTTCATAAGTGTTTACATCTAGTACATACATAAATTGAGAAATTAATGAAAACAGAGAATGAGGGATAATTAATAATGAAAAAAGTTAAAAAAGCTATTATTCCAGCTGCAGGGTTAGGCACACGTTTTTTACCTGCTACAAAAGCGATGCCAAAAGAAATGCTTCCAATTGTTGATAAACCAACTATTCAGTATATTATTGAGGAAGCAGTAGAATCAGGCATTGAGGACATTATCATCGTAACAGGAAAAGGGAAACGTGCAATTGAGGACCATTTTGACTACGCTCCAGAGCTTGAAAACAACTTAGTTGAAAAAGAAAAATTTGATCTTCTCGAAAAGGTAAGACAGTCTTCAAGAGTAGACATTCATTATATTCGTCAAAAAGAGCCAAAGGGTTTAGGACATGCTGTATGGTGTGCACGTAACTTCATTGGTGATGAGCCCTTTGCAGTTCTACTTGGAGACGATATCGTTCAAGCGAAGACGCCGTGCCTAAGACAACTAATGAATGAATATGAGGAAACACTATCTTCAGTCATTGGGGTACAAACAGTGCCTGATAATCAAACGCATAGATATGGTATTATTGATCCAGTTTCTAAGGATAATCGACGCTATCAAGTTAACACATTCGTTGAAAAACCTGCAGCAGGAAGTGCTCCTTCTAATCTAGCTATTATGGGACGTTATGTCTTCACTCCAGAAATTTTTAAATTTTTAGAAGAGCAAGAAATTGGAGCTGGCGGTGAAATTCAATTAACAGATGCCATTCAGAAACTAAACGAAATTCAACGTGTATTTGCGTATGATTTTGAAGGGAAACGCTATGACGTGGGAGAAAAATTAGGTTTTATTCAAACAACACTTGAATTTTCATTGCAACATGAAGAGCTACGTGAAAAAGTCTTTAGTTTTATGCGAGAACTATTAGAAAAAGAGGGAAAGGTGGAAAGCAAGTTATAAAACTAGCTTACAATAGTAGTCTATTTTAAGTCGCAGTAATGGAGGTGAAGAAGTATGTCTCGAATAGTTGAAGAAAAAACTATGACTGAAAATTATGAAGCACAGACCATCGTCATGAGCAATGATTCGAAATACTATTTAGCGATGAAGCGCTCTATAGATATTACAGGCGCGCTACTAGGTTTAATTTTTTTATCATGGTTATTTATAATAATTGCTATTTTGATCAAAATAGAAGATCCAAAAGGACCTATTCTGTTTACACAAAAGCGTGTTGGTAAAGATGGAAAGGAATTTAATATGTATAAATTTCGTTCTATGGTTTCCAATGCCGAGGAACTTTTAAAAGATTTGTTGAAATTCAATGAGGTAAGTGGAGCAATGTTTAAAATGAAAGATGATCCACGCATCACAAAGGTAGGGAAATTTATTCGGAAAACTAGTATTGATGAATTACCGCAACTTTTAAATGTTTTAAAAGGAGAAATGAGCCTAGTAGGTCCACGTCCAGCGCTTCCTAGGGAAGTCAAATTATATACTTCGCATGATAAACAAAGACTAAAAGTAATCCCTGGTTGTACGGGGTTATGGCAAGTTAGTGGGAGAAGTAATCTAGGGTTTAAAGAAATGGTTGAATTAGATCTCCATTATATCAAAGATAGTTCCATATTATTCGATATAAAAATAATTTATAAAACCGTAATTGTGTTGTTTGGTTCAAAAGATGCTTATTAAGATTAAGGATTGGTGAAAAAAGTGAAGAAAATTTTAATTATTAATGCCCACTCAAGTAAAAACAAGGGAGATGCGGCCATTATAATTTCTATGATTCAAAGTATACAAAAATTTGTACCTAATTCCCAAATTATTGTTTCTTCTAGGTATCCTGAAGACGATGATTTGTATAGGGAATATGGGAGTGAAGTAGTAGAGCAGTTAACTAGATTTCCAAATAAAAATCATTCGTTTCTTAAGAGATTAACTTTCCTTTTAAAAGAATTACGTGAGGTAAATAAATTTGTTAAGAAAGGTATCATCCCTTCGACACGCTCAAGTGATATTTTTAACTATTATAAAGAAGCAGATATAGTTGTTAGTTGCGGAGGAGGCTTTCTTTATTCGCACCCTAAATATCACATCGAGGCTAGTTTAATAATGCATTTAGCTCAAATTTATTTTGCAACTAAATTGGATAAAGAAGTTATTACCTACTCTCAATCTATAGGACCTTTTAGAAGTTCTTTATCTAAAAAAATAGCAAATTTTGTTTTGAAAAAAGTTAAAAATATTACTATTAGAGAAGACTTATCGCGAACGTTTTTAAATGATATCGGTATATCCAATTCTATAATAGTAGGTGATTCTGCTTTTTCTATGATTGCTGATGATATAGAAACAAAAGAATTAATTGATTTAGATCAACAAAAATTTAATGTAGGAGTTACTGTTAGACAATGGCGATTCCCTGGACATGAAAATGTAGATCAATTGTATAGCAATTATATTGAAGCGGTAGCTAAATCTATAGAACATTTGGTGAAAAATTACAATGCGAATGTATATTTAGTTCCGCAGGTAACAGGCCCTACACCAATCGAGGATGATAGAATATCAAACTCAAATGTTTGGGAGAAATTAAGTGATGGAATAAAAGGCTCAGTCATAATGTTGGACAATGATTTTACTCCTCAAGAATTGAAGGCAATTTACAGTAAATTTAATATTTTTATCGGAACGAGAATGCATTCAAATATTTTTTCACTATCTTCTCATGTTCCAACAGTAGCCATTGCTTATGAACCAAAGACAACTGGAATTATGAAAATGTTAAGCTTGTCCGACTATGTATTAGATATCAATGAAATTACAACACAAGATATGCTTAATACTATTGATAAATGCATAGTTGAAAAAGAAAATTACAGAATAGATTTAACAAACAAAATCCCTGTAATTAAAAATGAGGCTGAAAAACCTGCTAGAATGATAAAAAGCTTAATTAGCTAATCAGTTTATTATTTAAATATTGATATAAGGGTTAAATTATGAAAAAAATATTAAAATTTACTACAGCTATAGTTATATTTTTAACATTTATAAGTAAAATAAGCGGTTTTGTTAGAGAACAAGTACTGGCATTTCAATACGGGGCAAATGAAATTTCTGATACATACTTAACAGTATTAAGTCTCCCTCAATATATTTCAAATATTATTGGGGGAGTTTTGCTGTCTAGTTTTGTTCCAATCTATCTCTCTTTAAAAGAACGAGAAGGTTCTCATAAAGCTAATAATTTTACCGCAAAAATATTTTCAATAACATTATGCTCTTTGGTGGGGCTAAATATCTTATTTTTACTATGTGCAAATTTCATAGGAAAAATCTATTTTGGTGATCAGGTAACAGTAGAGCAATTATTTTTGATTAAAATGGTTCTCCCTGTTCAACTTCTAATGGTTTTGTCCCTATTCTTAACAGCTAAGTTCAATGCTAATAAGTTATTTTATGAGCCTATAATTTCGACAGTAATAATGAATATTCTTTTTATATTAATCATCATCTTTTTCAGTCGCAGCTCGGAAACCTTAATTGCTGCAACCATTGGCTCTGCTGTTATACAATTACTCTATTTATTTTATAAAGCTAAGACGAATGAATTTACTATATTTAAAATAAAAACAGAGAATTATTTTACTAAAGACGTTAAAGAGTTTGTATTGATGGGGGTCCCTATGCTTATAGGTTCTATTTTTACCCAGGCATTTAATGTTTTTGACAAAGTGTTAGGTAAAGGCCTACCGGAGGGAAGCATAGCATCGTTGTCGTACGCACTAAAACTAACTCAATTACCTACAGGAATTATAGCCATGGGGATATCTACAGTTTTATTATCTTCTTTATCAATATTAGCTTCTAAAGGAGAAATTTCTAGGTTAAATAGAGAAGTATTTAAAAGTATAAGGGTTACAACCATTATTTTATTACCAATAATAGCAATTATGCTGTTTTATTCGTATGCTATTACCAAAATAATTTTTGAAAGAGGAGCATTTGGATCCTCGGCTACTCAAATGACATCTGAAGCTGTAATAGCTTATACAATTGGAATATTGGGAACCTCCCTTACTATGGTATTATCACGAGTATTTTTTGCTACTAAAAACACTATTACTCCCGTATTTTCAAATGTGGTATCAGGTATATTGAACTTGGTTCTTGCAATAGTGTTAGTGAAAAAATTAGACCATGTGGGTTTAGCATTAGCTAACAGTATATCTGTAAGTTTTAACTTTATATTCTTGCTGTTCATATATCTTATTAAAAACAAAAGTAGGTTGTCAGTTAATTTAAAATACACTATGACATTTATTTTTAAGCTCTTGCTAACTATGTCAGTTACTATAGGGGCCATATATTTTATAAAAGATATTTTAAATCCCAATACAGGTATCATTAACTTTTTTATCAACTGTTTATTTGTAGTACTCATTTATTTATTAATGGTAGTAATAACAAGGTTAGAAGGTATCAATTACAAAAAATATGTTTTTAAAAGGAGATTTTAATACTTTGAATGTTTTAACAGTTAATAAATTTTACTATCTTAAAGGAGGTAGTGAAACGTACCTTTTTGCATTAGAAGAAGAGTTAAAGAAAAGGAATTTTAAGGTTTTTCCTTTTGCGATGAAAGATGATAAGAATAAAGAAGCTTTGACATCTGAATATTTCGTGGAAAATGTAGACTATCAGCAAGCAAACCTTAAGAAAAAAATTGATCTATCTTTAAAAATCATTTTTTCTAAAGAAGCTTATAAAAATATTGATAGCCTCTTAAATCAATATAAAATTGACATTGCACATTTAAATATTTTTCAACATCAATTGTCGCCATCTATCTTACGCCCTTTGAAGAAAAAAAATATTCCCGTAATTTATACGGTACATGATTTAAAAGTCTTATGTCCTAACTACAAAATGTTGTCCCAAGGAGAAGTTTGCGAAAAATGCAAGGGTGGAAAATATTACAATTCTCTTCTTAATAAATGTACAAAAAACTCTACTCTTGGTAGCGCAGTAAACATGATAGAAGCATACGTACATTCTTTTCTCAAGACCTACGATAAATATATAGATTTGTTTATAACACCTAGTAGTTTTTATAGAGAGAAGATGATTGAATGGGGTTTTCCTGAAGATAAGATAGTTCACATTCCTAATTTTATAAACCCAGATGACTTTTTACCTTCCTATACACATAAGGATTATTTCTTGTACCTTGGAAGGTTATCAGAAGAAAAAGGTATAATGACACTGTTAAAAGCACTGAAAGAGACTAAGACGAACATTAAGATGAAAATTGTAGGTACAGGACCACTTGAAGATGAAATTGCTAATTTTATAATCAATAATGGGTTGAGTTCTAAAGTAGAATTATTGGGTTTTCAAACAGGAGAAGCACTTAGTAAAGCGATAAAAAATTCAAAAGCTGTAATTATGCCTTCAGAATGGTATGAAAATGGTCCATTATCATTAATAGAATCGTTTGCATATGGAAAGCTAGTAATTGGAAGTAATATAGGTGGGATTCCAGAGCATATTGATGAAGGCGAAAATGGCTTTTTGTTTAATCCAAAAGATTATTTTCAGCTCGCTAAAGTCATAGATGAAGTAAACGAACTTGATGACGTTGAATTAGAGAAAATAGGACATAAAGCGCGAAGAAAAGTAGAAACAATATACAACAACGAATACTACATGAACAAATTATTAGAAATATACAATAATTTTATTTAAATAAAAAGACTGAGGTTATGACCAATATGAAAAATGTTTTTATTATAGGATCAAAAGGTATTCCTGCGAAGTACGGTGGGTTTGAAACCTTTGTTGAATATCTAACTAAAATGAAAGTGAGCAAAGATATTACATATCACGTTTCATGTATGGCTGAAGATGAAAAAGAATTTTACTATAACAATGTACGTTGTTTTAATGTGAAAGTTCCTAATATAGGGAGTGCTAAAGCTGTTTTATACGATATCTTAAGTATCAAAGAGTGTCTAAAATATATTAAAAAGAACAACCTTAAAAATTCAATTGTTTATGTATTAGCTTGTCGAATTGGACCGTTCTTTGCTAAGTATAAAAAAGCTTTTGAAAAATTAGGAGTGCAGGTTTTTGTTAACCCTGACGGACATGAGTGGAAACGAAGCAAATGGAATTATTATATTCGGCAGTACTGGAAGCTTTCTGAAAGATTAATGGTCAAACATGCCGATTTACTAGTATGTGACTCTATAGGAATTGAAACTTACATTCAAAAAGACTATGCAGCATATTCGCCAAAAACTACTTTCATTGCTTATGGGGCGAGTGTTGAGGATTCTTCCTTAGAAGATGAGGCAACTAAGTTAGTAGATTGGCATAATAAACACAGTGTAAAACCCTTTGAATACTATCTAATAGTAGGAAGGTTTGTTCCAGAAAATAATTATGAATTAATGATTCGGGAGTTCATGGCATCTAATTCTAAGAAAGATTTAGTTATTATTTCAAATGTTGAACAAAATAGTTTTTATCAGGATTTATTGAATAATACTAAATTTAATAATGATTCACGTATTAAATTTGTAGGAACTGTATATGATCAAGAGCTACTTCAAAAGCTTCGTGAGCAAGCATATGGATATTTCCATGGCCATGAAGTGGGAGGAACAAATCCTTCTTTACTTGAAGCACTTGCCTCTACTAGATTAAACCTTTTATTAGATGTTGTATTTAATAAAGAAGTAGGAGCTGAAGGGGCTGTATACTTTAATAAGGAAAGTGGCAATTTGGCAGAATTAATTGACAATGCAGACTTATATAGTCAGGAACATATTGGATGTCTTTCTACAAAAGCAAAACAACGTATTATTGATGAGTACTCATGGGAGAAGATTGTTCAGGAATATGAAACATTATTTCTTAAAACTCATAAATAAGGAGCGGGTTGATATATGAAAGGAATTATTTTAGCTGGGGGCAGTGGAACGAGACTATATCCTATTACAAGGTCTATTTCTAAGCAATTAATACCTATATACGATAAGCCAATGATTTATTATCCATTGTCTGTATTGATGTTAGCAGGTATAAAAGATATCTTAATTATTTCTACGCCTACGGACACTCCACGTTTTGAACAGTTGCTTGGAGATGGAAAAGATTTAGGTATTAATTTAAGCTACGAAGTACAAGAATCACCTGATGGCTTAGCCCAGGCATTTATTATCGGTGAAGAATTTATTGGAAATGATTCCGTAGCTCTTATTTTAGGAGATAATATCTTCTATGGTCACGGATTTACCAAAACATTAGAGCGTGCAGCAAGCCGCTCTGAAGGAGCTACAGTATTTGGATATAATGTTAAAGACCCTGAACGTTTTGGTGTAGTAGAATTTGATGAAAATGGTAAAGCTATTTCTATTGAAGAAAAGCCTGTTCAGCCCAAGTCGACA
>Ga0209463_1001282_pt1 | contig 15723 bp, 19 predicted proteins | sample AgamicMgSfrz_FD_187169 | JGI IMG/M metagenome (GOLD analysis project Ga0209463, IMG submission 187169) | Agave microbial communities from Guanajuato, Mexico - Mg.Sf.rz (SPAdes) (version 2) | ecosystem: Host-associated > Plants > Phyllosphere > Phylloplane/Leaf | place: Guanajuato, Mexico... | reverse complement strand
TGGTCTATTTGCCGCAAAAGAATGGAAATGGATTATTGGTGGAGGAGTAATTCTTTTAGCTTTAATAATAATTGGGATAACAGGAATGAGTACGGAGCAACAAGAGCAGACTACTCCCACTGATTTTGGTTCCCAACAGTTATCTCCGGCTGTATTAGCTTATGAGGGACCTGTTAAAGCAGAACTCAAAAAATATGGTTTAGAAGATATGACACCTGTAGTACTTGCAATTATGCAACAGGAATCCGGGGGAACTCTAAGTCGTGATGTTATGCAAAGTTCTGAATCTATTGGGCTTCCTATGAATACAATTCAAGATCCAATGTATTCAATTCAAGTTGGTGTTAAGCATTTTGCAAGTGTTTATAACCAAGGTAAGAAAAAGGGCCTGGACGTCCAAACTGTGGTCCAAAGTTATAATTTTGGCCCCGGCTATCTCGGCTATGTAGAGTCTCATGGAAAGGTTCATTCACAGGAGCTTGCGAAGCAATTTTCATCATATCAAATGTCCTTGCACCCTGGGATGTATACCTGCGGTGGAGATACAAATAACTTTCGCTATCCATATTGTTATGGTGACTGGAGCTACGTTGATAAAGTATTTAAATATGTTTCTGGAGGCACTGAAGGCTCAGGAGCAGCTGCAGCTGCTACAGGTTCCCCTTTAGGGCAAGAAAAATATGAAAAAATGTACAATGAGGTATTAAAATATCAAGGTTATCCTTATGCCTGGGGTGGAGCAAGTCCTAGTACTAGTTTTGATTGTTCTGGTCTAACATCATGGGCCTTCAAAAGTATTGGTTATGACTTACCTCGGACAGCTCAGTTACAGTATAACGCTACAAAAAGAGTTAAAAAAGAAGATTTAAAGCCTGGTGATCTAGTATTTTTTAAGACAGCTGCCTATAGTCAGGTTACTCACGTTGGTATATATGTCGGTAATAATAAGATGTATGATTCAAACAATGGCGGTGTAGGATTCTCTGAGCTTAACAATTATTGGAGTCCAAAAATAGTCGGCTACGGTCGAGTAAGCTGAGTAAGCTAAAGAGAGGTGTAAATAATGAATGTAACCAGATTTATCCCTTATGCAATTTTAATTGCCTTGATTATCTTTGGTGGGTATCAATTTAAACAGCATCATGATACTAAGGCTGCTTTTAACAAGCTAGATAGTAAATATACAGCTTTAAAGAATAATAGTAAGCAACAAGTATCAAATGATGCTACTAAGTTTCTAGAAGCCTTTTATAACTATGAAGGTAGACCTAAGAAAGAAAGTATTAATGGGTTAACAACGAAAAAGCTTCAAGATACGCTTTTTCAAACATATGATCAGCTTGGTAAAGAATATAAAATGCCTAAAGGTTTAGAGTATAAAAGTGAGATTAAGAATACAACGATATATCATGCGAGAGATGAATACGATTCAAAAGCTAAAGTACTAGCCACCTTTGATTCTGTAATAACAATTAACGGAAAGAAAAGTGATGCCAAAACTTTAGCTGAAATTCAGCTAAAGTTACAAGATGGAAAATGGATTGTTACTGGATATAAAACCTTAAATAATGTCTCTGATTATGAAGGAAGCTAAGGGAGGGTTATAGAATGTTAATCAAGTCAAAAAGTGGTCGTAAGAAGCTTATAATGGCATTTGCTATGGTGTTCTTCCTGTTGTTTGTATTCAACTCAACAGGATATACGAACGTAGCTTATGCTGATGATGAAGCTGAATCAGTTAATTTAGATTGTGGAACTTTTGATTTCTCATGTAAGATACGTGAATTTCTTTTAAATGTAGTACAAGGAGCAATCAACTACTCTGTAGATCAACTTGATAGTTTTGTGGTTAAACCTGATGAAATTTTAAAAAATAAAACGATTAGTACATTTTATGATCAAGCTTACGACTTTTTCTTTGTATTGTTAGGAGTAATATTTCTTTATAAAATGGTTGAAATGTTGGCTACAGCAGATCCAGAGGGGCGTGGAGAACTGAGGCAAAAAATGGCCCGGCTAATATTTACCATTGCTTTTGCATATAGTTTCAAGTGGATATTTGAATATCTTCTTAAATTTAATTATTGGTTCGTTCAAGGAATGTTAAAAGGATATAACCTTAAATTTAGTACTTTTAAATACAATGAAACTAAAGTTCAAGAAGCAGATATTAATTTGATTTTTATGGCTTTTTTAGCTCTAATTCTAGCTATCCTCTTCTTTGTAATGTTAATTCAAATGTCCATAAGATTTGCTGAATTAGGATTTGCTTTAGCTATTGCACCAATTTGTATTGCAACAAATTTAAGTGATAATTTCAACCTCCTACCGGGATTTTGGAGAAATTTACTTAGTATCATCTTTACTCAGGCAGTCCAGATTATGTTAGTACTATTTATGTGTAAGTTCTTTGCGGACGGAAGTATATGGGATGCTAAGAAAATTATGTATGGAATTGGATTTATGATTTTAGTTGTTAAATCTCCAGCTGTAGTAAAAGAGTTGATGTATAGCACTGGTGCAGGTCGAACAGCAGCAGGAATGGGATCAGGAGCAGCTTCTGCTGTTGCGAAACAAATCATTATGCGTAGAGTAAAATAAGCTAATGAAAGGATTCTTCATATGACTATATTATTAAACGTTATATTATTATTACTGTTTATTAGCTTTGGAATTATTAAGTTAACAAGAGAAACACCTGAGAAAAGGACTATAATCTTAAATGGTATAAAAGATGCACCCAAAAACTTTTATAAAAATTGTAAAATAGTATTAGAAAAGGTAAAAAATAAAGAATTGTAGGTGTATTTCATGAAAAAAATAATGGTAGTTACAGCAACAGCAATGTTACTTTTATCAGCATGTGGAAGCAAAGAAACTACAGGAGCTGAAGCATTGAATGGTAAATGGGAGAAAGCAGACGGAGAGCCAGCAGTATGTAGAGACTCCTTTACTTTCAAAGGTGAAGATACATTTGAAATTCAAAACTCTAGAGCACAAGGTGGAGAAAGTTCATCTGGAAATTATAAAAACATTGAGGGTGATGACTACCAGTTTGATTACGGTGGTGGATCAGACATGTTTACTTTAAAAGTTGATGGTGATACAATGACAGCTCAAATGTCAGGTAGCAAAAATATCTGTAAATATAATAAGACAGAATAAAAGAAGCAGGCTTATTTCAATAAGCTGCTTCTTTTTTTATTAGTTATTTAGTTTTTGCAGTTGCTTTTTTAGAAGGAAATTCAAATTCTAGCTTTCCTTCTTTGGGATCTTTTATTACTAGGTGTGCATCGAATGGGTTCTTTTTACCTTTTAGCCCTTTAATAACTCCACTCTTCCCTTTCTCGAGCAGACGTTTAACATTAGCTTCACTTATTTTCTTATCTAAAATCTCTTTTGGTAGCGTGAATTTGCAACCTTCTTTATAGCCAGTGCAACCGTAAAAAGCTTTTTTATCGACTATACCTTTACCGCAGTTTGGACATTTTCCTATATGATCTTGGACTTGAATTTCATTTATTAAATGATCTAGGTTCCAGTTCTTAGAGTTTACCATAGCATTGTCAATTAGTTTTTTTATTAAAACTTGGGACTGCTCTACAAAAGGTTGCCACTTCTTCTGTCCTTCACCTATTTTTTGTAGATACATCTCCCATTTAGCAGTGAGCTCAGCACTTGATAAAATAGTATTTTTTACTGCAACCATTAAGATTTTACCCTTTGGAGTAACCTCTACAATATTTTTGTTAACTTTAATATATTTTCTTTTTATTAAGCCATCAATAGTCCCACTTCGTGTGGCCTCAGTTCCTAAGCTTCCATATTTTGACAATTCTTCTTGACTAATATCTTCTAAATCCACATTAGTGTTTTTTACTGAACCAGCTGTACGCATTAAATTAATTAACTGTCCTTCTGTATAAGGCTTAGGTGGCTTAGTAACTCCTTCTTTTATAGAGGCTCTATTTAAAGCAACTTTCTCCCCTTCATTAACTAGTGGGAGCTTTTGTTCTTCTTCTTTTTCCTCGCTTTTATCATTTTCTTTATGCCAAATCTTTTTCCAACCTGTATTAACAATTTGTTTACCAGTAGATTTAAAGTTGTGCTCACCTACTCCTGTAATAATAGTTGTTTGGTTATAAATATAGTCATCATAGAATGGAGCAATTGTACTTTTTGCAATTTCGTCATAAACAAGTTGTTGCTCCTTAGATAATTTTGCAAGGTCAGGTATCTTGTCTGTAATAATAATGGCAAAATGATCGCCTATTTTTTCCCCATCAACGAAATGTTTATCTGTAGTAATATCTTCTTTGTTTTTTTGACGTACAAGATTTTTATAAGGTTCTAATTCAGCAAGTTTGTCTAGTATGATAGGTAGTTGCTGTGCTTCATCTTCTGGCAAATAAGTATACTCACTACGAGGATATGACACGAACGCTTGTTCGTAAAGCGATTGTGTAATTTCAAGGGTCTTACTAGGAGAGATCTTATATAGTTTATTAATTTTAGTTTGCAAACTTGATAGATTGTGTAACTTAGGAGCTCGGTTCTTGTGCTGTTTAGTTTCAAGATTTTTGACTATAGGAGTTTTCCCATTAAGGGACTGAAGTGTTGCTTTAGCAACATTCTTATCTTTAAAGCGATTGTCCTTATCTATTTGTAACTTCCCTTTGTAGTGACCATTTTGAGAATTAAACTCTCCATAAATCTCCCAAAAACTTTCTGGTTTAAAATTAGATATTTCCTCTTCCCTATGATTAATCAAAAAAAGTAAAGGTGTCTGTATTCTGCCTGTTGGATATACCTCTGTAGGTCCCGAAGACTTCTCTTTTATTTTCTGGTTAATCATCAGTGAATATAAACGTGATGAATTGATACCTATTATCCAATCGGAGTATGCTCTCGCTCTGGCTTGGTGGAATAGGGCTTCAAAGGGCTCAGCGTCTTTTAAGTTTGCAAATGCTTTTTTAATGGCGCTTGGCGTCATAGAAGAACACCAAAATCTCTTAAGTGGCTTTTTACTACAACCACTTAAATTAATTATGCTGCGGGCAATAGCTTCGCCTTCGGCGGCCGGATCTGTGCAAATAATTATCAAGTCCGCATTCTTGAGATGGGCGGCTACAGACTTGAAGTGGGATTTTTTGGAGGAGCTAACAACATATTTAAAGTTAAGATTCTCAGGAATCATGGGTAGTGTATCTAGACTCCAACTTTTCCACTCATCCTTATATTTGTCAGGAGGCGCAAGTTCAGCCAGATGACCGATAGCCCAAACCACTTTTGCGCCATGAGGGAAAATTTCACAAGGATTAATTTCAATAAAATCCTTATGTTTCTTGTGTTCAAAACACTCACTATATGTTCTAGCTTGAGCAGGTTTTTCACATAATAAAACTGGATTCAATGTACTTCCTCCTTTAATTCTTTATATAATATATTATAACATTTATGAATAAAAAATGGTGGTTTAGGTTCAAGTTTTTGTAATTTTAATTGCTTGGTTGGATGGCCACCAAATATATTTTCTTCTTTTTATTTTTATTAAAGGTTTATCCTTATTGGTTATAGAATGACTATTTTGAGGTGATGGAACATGTCAAACATAGAGGATATGTCACAATCAGATATATTGTACGTGTCTAAGGACGTAGCCAACATGCTCAACATAGCGAACACAACGGTGAGAAAATATTGTGAGGAATTAGAAAAGAACGGTTATGAAATGAAACGAAATACACATGGTCATCGAGTGTTCGTAGATCAGGATATTAAGATTTTAGAAACTGTTTTAAAATTAAAGTCTGAAATGAAAATTAGTGAAGCCTGTCAATATGTGCTTAAAAAGCTCCAAGTAGACACTAATAAAAAAGACGACATGTCGGATATATCAGAGGAAAATACACAAGTCGTTCCTACAGGAGATCCAGCAATAGCCACTACACAAATGATAGAGCATTTTAAAGAAATGGAAGCTAAGTTGTTACATAAGATTGATCAACAAACAAAGTTGCAGCAAAGACGGGATGAACAATTAATGATGGTTATGAGGGAGTTAGCAGCTGCTAAGGAAAGGGAGCGTAAAAAACCTTGGTGGAAGTTCTGGTGACTTATGGGCGGCCATTATAAATAAAAAAGTAGGCACTTTGCCTACTTCTGTATTGCTGATGATATGTCCAACATGTCTAGGTCTCTAATATATAGTCATCTTTAATTTTGTTCATAATTTCTCTGATGGCCTCATGGCCGCCTATACTTTTAAGAGCTTCCAAGTCCTCAAAAATACGGTTTTGTAACTGTGTGACTTCTTCGTCAGAATTATTAAGATGGCGAATCATTTGATATATAATATCTCGGAATAAGTTAGAACGAGGTACATTCTTTCCAGTATCCTCAATGATTTCTGCTTTAATAGCATCTAATTTTTTTATTACCGACTTATCAACTAGCATTGGCATAGTCTTTTTTCTCTCTGGTTTGTGTGAAAGGATATATTCAACGTTGGGCTCTTTATAATCGTTTAGTACATACTCTTCAAAAGAAAGGTTAATAGTGCTACCTTTAAGAGCCTTAATTAATTCAAAGTATACTGATTCATCAATTATAAAAGAGGTGTTCATTGTATCTCTTACACGTATTTGATGCTCATTTATTTCTCCAATAATAAAGGAAACAATATCAGATCCAGATAACTTAATCCCTTTTTGACTATTGAAATGAATAACCTCATTAATTTTGTTGCTATCTTCTTCTGATAATCGTATTGGATAAATAGCAACGTCCTTTGCGTTTCTCGGCTTAATAACGGTACTTGTTTTCATTTCCTTTAGATATTCTCTAATCTTTCGAAATCTGTAACCTCTAGGAATATGCTTATTAAATTCTTCAATGATAGCTTTCTCTATAGAAAACCCACTCAAAGTCTTAGTCATAATTTTTCTCCTTACGCACAGTATGTATAGATATATTATAACTTATGTGATTAATCTATTCAATAACTGGAATTATACAAGAAAAGCAGAGGATCATCATTTTACTGAAAGACAACAAAAATGATATGTAGTGCTTTAATTAGACAACAATACATGTTGTTAAACAATTATAAAGGACAAAAAGAGGAGTGGGTTATGCTACTCCTTTTATCACGACATGTTTTTGTATTTTTATCATGACAATTAAAAGTCTCAATAAAACCATAAAATGTCGTGATAAAACGAAGAAAAATCCATGGGAAACAGGCATATCATGCAAAGTGCTGATACACCTTAAAACTACATTGTTAAACAACATGGGTCGTCGTGTAGCAATTACTAGAATTTTTTAATTAAATTAAATTCAGTATTACATATTACTCAGAGTCTTTTTTAAGGACTGCCTATTGTACGGTCTTAGTATTTGAAAACCCATTTACAACCATTTGATTAAACTTGGATAATGGGATGGTTTCAACATTAGAATTTGCTGCTTTTTTAACTAGTACATAATCTCCGTCGTCATTATAAATAATGACGTCCACATTAATGCTGTTAGTGCCTTTGTTAATGCGTGCTACATTCACTTCGTTAACTAGAATATCTTCTACCTTCGTTTGAATTCGTACAGGTAAAAGAGCAATGTTTACCACTTTTCCTTCAAGGCTAGGAATGTGGATGCTTGGCTTTTCCTCGGGTATATCTGTACGTACTCTGGTAGTATTTCGCGTAACAGAAGCTGTTTCTAACTGAATGTCTTTTGACACAGAATCTATAAACCACTCATCGGTTTGGACTTCTGTACCTAACTCTTTTGCCTTTGCTAGTTTGCTCCCTGGTTTTTCACCACAGATAAGTATATCTGTTTTAGGTGACACAGTACCGGTAACTATTGCTCCACATTTTTGTGCAATTTCCTTCATAAGAACTCTTGGGAAAGGGCTAGCCCCAGTAAAAACCATTCGTTTACCTTGGAAGACTGAACTTTCTCCCTCAATGTGAGCAGTAGTTTCAACAAAACGTTTAAATTTACTAGGCGCCACATGATAGAGGGGAAGCCACCTAGAAGGCTTAACTAGCATGAGTACATCATATAGTGCCATTACATCATCTAAAGCAACATGTGTGAAAGGGCGTTCAATATTATAGTAACTTAATAAATAGCTTAATGTATATCTGAAGAGATGAGGATTAGCATATTTGATAGCGCGTACCGAATCAAAACATTGGTAATCTTCATCTAACCATTCATAATGGACTAAAAACTTTCGGTCAAACGATGCGTTATGTGCAACAATGGGGTAAGGGTATGTTTGGACTAGTTGTTGGAACTGTTTTCTTTTTAACTCATCCATCGCAATGTTTTTATATCCGCTGCCCATTCCTAAATGAATAGAATTTTCGTCTACTACTTCTGCTATGTGACCTGTCTCTACAATGTTTCCATTTTCCACAACCAGTACGGCTACTTCGTATATGCCAGAATCAACGTCAAAATCTCCTGTTTCAATATCTACTAATAGCATTTTTTCTAACATAAAAGCCCCTCCCAAGTGATTTTTATATAGTAGCCATCAATACGTGATTTTCAACTTATATCGCTTTAATAAAAATTCATCTAGTTCATCTTTGGTCGGGAATAGGTTGGATTGTATCTCTTTCTCTTCTGAAGATTCTGAATCCTCTTTTTCTACTACAAGGTAGAAGTGATAATGGTCGCTGTATACACTCTTTCGAATAATGAATGTACGAGCTCTATCTTTGTTATCGCTATCTTTGAATGTAAAGGTGCCTTTATGAACTTGCTTGAATTGATGTCTATGAATCTCTTCGCCATTTTCTTGAACAATAATAAGAGCGTCAGATTTAATGTTAAAGAAAACTAGTTCTTCGTTGTCATACATCCCTTTAGAGCACCAAGCCTGCAAGTCTCTTTCCAAATACGAATGAAGTATCTTCTCTCGAGTAAATCCAGTTACATATACTTTGTTGTTTACAATGTTTAAAATTCCACTATTTAGATGGTTTACAGCTGCTTGTAGCATGTTCTTCCCCCTATAAGTAAATTAGTGGACGTTTTTAGGAGCAAACGTCACATTCTCTAGAAATATCTTTTATAGGATATTCACTACATATTAACATATATTTGGAATACCAGGTTAGTAAAGTTAGGTGTGTTTGTGTGTCTTATCTAGGTATATATGCACCTGAAACAATAAAAAAAGACTCTAGGATAAAGCTTTTACTGAAAGACAACAAAAATGATATGTAGAGCTTTAATTAGATAACAACACATGTTGTTAAACAATTATAAAGGACAAAAAGAGGAGTGGGTTATACCACTCCTTTTATCACGACAATTTATACTAATAAAGGACGTTCAACCGTTAATTAACATTTTATTTCAACTAATATGATGTAGTAATAAAAGTGGTGATAAAAAAGTTAAATGTAGCAATAAAAGTCTCAATAAAACCATAAAATGTCGTGATAAAACGAAGAAAAATCCATGGGAAACCGGCGTATCATGCAAAGTGCTGATACGCCTTAAAACTACATTGTTAAACAACATGGGTCGTCGTGTAGCAATTACTAGAATTTTTCAATTAATTTAAATTCAGTATTACATATTACCTCTGCTTTTAAATCACCGTATATTTTAACCTTATCGTCCAAAAGGTACTACATATTTATGATGAAATCCTTCTATTAAATTCTTTGCCACTTGCAGATCATAGGGATTAAATCTGGCAATGTATTCTGTAAGCCTATCTAAAAACCAATATACAGTTAATCCATCATTAATACCTTTTGAGTAAAGAACAATAAATCTTGCTACTTCTGGCCTCATGTCATGCTTTTTTATGATTTTATCCATATATGCTATATCATACATGGAAAACTCAAAAGGGTCCTTTTTTTTCATATAAATCACTTCCTTTATCTGATTATGCCTAAGATGATTAAATTGGCTTTTTGATTTAACCAGTAATCCTAATTAATGATAGAGAATTTTCGTGTACGCTCAAAACCTCTAAACTTCATTGCAAACACCTCTTTCTTTTATGTTAAAATGTAATAGCAAGGGAAACGGTCATTTCCCTTGCTACAGTTTTTCGAATTGTGTGATGCCCTTTGCTTAACGGTTAAGGGTATTTATTTTGTCTTTAGTTTGGTAAAAAGCACCCTTAATCAACATCTCTTTAATTTCAGGGCTAAGATTTAACCAATCTCCAATACGTATTTTCATCTCGTTTTTCCTCCCTTTTCAAATGCTTCTTTTTATATTTTAGTTCTCTGATTCAGGTTCATCGTAGTATACATTTCCTATCCATAAAGATATGACAATAAACAATATGGAACCCAAGGAAGTGAGTGTTATCCATTTATAATTTTTAAATAAAAATGGAATTCCATCCAATAATATCCATTGAAAACAGAAACCTAATCCTACGACAATTGTTATTCCAGTTAAAATTAAGATAAAAATTAAGCTTCCAGTAAGAAAACATCTTACCTTTCCAGCTTCCTTCGCTGATTTGTATTTCGCCGTCATTTTTTTGAAGCCTCCTTGTGCTTGTGATTTTAAATGTTACGAGTGCCAATAGATAAGATTTATTAGCTGATCCTTTGTTAATGTCTTCCCTCACCTTCTATAATTATTATACCATCTAGGGATATATAAGTAAACAAAAATATACCATCTGGGGATTATTTTATCTTTGAAAATTAGGAGTATATTCGCAACAAAGACCGCCCATTATGTATATAGTGTATAAGGCGGTCTTAACTATATTCATGCTATATGACTATGACAAAAATATCGACATTATTCTAAAAAGACGTCAGGTGAAAAACGCAATCGCTAAAATTCCAGCTACACATGCTAAATAGATATTACCACTCCAATCCCTTTTTTGTTTTTCGTCAATAGAATAACTGTTATAAGAGCCAGCTACTGGTTTTACTACAATCTTTCTTTGATGTGGGACTTCATTATCTAAAATCAAGTTTGATTCCTCCTCTGTTTGAAAATTGTAGGGAAGGAACCTCCCCTTTATATCCCTTGGTCGGTTGCTGACGTCTATTTGGCTGCTCCTTTTGAGTTGAGGAAGCATATTGCTGTTTTGGTTGAATAGTTGTTCCTGGTATTGATCGGCTAGGTCTCGGTGTTCCAGATATTTTAGAAGAGCTTGAAGTTTTTCTTTCTCTTTCAATGTAATCATTGTTGCTCTCTCCCTCCTTTATGTCTATATCTTGCTCTAACCATATATGATGCATGGAATGGGTCCATTGAGGGGAGGGGAGAGGGACGTCTTTTTTCTGATGCTGTTCTAACAATTCTATAAACCTCGGATTATATGCTGCTGTAAAAAGTGCAAGACGGAAAATTTGGTTACGATCTAGGCTAGTAGCTTTAAATATATTATCTATATAAGTGCGATAAATATCACTGTAACGTACGGTTGGCCGATACATATTATGAACCTCCTAGATGTCTCTAATTTTTGTTATACAAGTTTTCCTTATTTGCTAGTAACTTTAGTAACTCTTTGCCTTCAGGCGTTAAATAGACGTCTTTAGACGTCAACAGTAATATTGCTAACTCTTTTGTCACGTTACTCGCTCCATTCATGGTGTTTTGTTGAGACGTCTCATTCTGACGTCTTACTAGAGTATATTGAGTAAGGCTTGTACACTATGTCAATTTTTTCTGCAAATGTATAAAAAATTGACTTTTTGGACAGAAATGAAATAAAACCTGGATAAGGTAGGTGTTCATATATGAGTTGGTTTGGGATAGGTAAAAAGAGATCCAAATTAGGAAAATGGCTAGATCGGCATGGAGTTGCTCAAATTGAAGTGGAAAAGGAAACTGGATTGAGTCGAGGGACGATCAGTAGGTTATGTGCGGATGATGAAAATAAACCTACGATGAAAACTGCTGCGAAAATAATTAAGTTTCTAAAAAAATTAGATAATAGAGTGGGATATGAGGATTTTTGGATGTGAAAGAAAAAAAGGTCTTCAGAATACTCTATAAAAGGTTTTAATTGTATATAAAGACTAATAGGATTCAAAATTGCAAACAGCTAATACAAAAGGATTTGAGAGGTAACGGAAAAAGTAAGTAAACATTCGAATAATCTAAATCCCTTTATAAGCGGATATTGTCTTTATTATGATTATTTAGAACATATATTTAAATAATCATTTATGGAGTTACTGATGTTTAGCGTATGATTCTGCACAAACAATAATAAACACTTTCTACATATTCAAGCTTATAAAAAAGCCAGTAGATATTATGCATCTACCGGCTGATTACATTTAGAAAGTATAAGTTCTCCATGATCTAACCGAAGTGTTATCATGTCACCTGTATTAACATTTAGAATATCTCTCAATTTTTTAGCAATGACCAATCTTCCCTTGGAATCAAACTTTCGGGATTGTCCTGTATAAACTGAACCTTGAGGACAATTATATTTAACTTGATATTCTTTTAATATAAGTTCCTCATTTCGTAAGAAGAACTGAATTATACTATTAGTTTCTAACCTTAAAGCCTTTATTACTAATTCGCTTAACATTATTTCTCCGGTAGAACCAATTTCTTTATAAATAAACAGATCCCCTGACTCGTCTTCAATTTCCCTTAGAACATTACGTACTTCTTCGCCATTATCAGCTGCACCTTCTTTATGCTCTCGCATTATAATAGCACCTCTTATTTGACGGATTTCCATAGTGATTTTCGGCTTCTTTAAATTCAATTTTTCTCGGATTTTCAAAGGAATCGTTATTCGATTTACACTATCTAATATTTTAGTTAATCCAGTAGCCAACACATTCTCCTTAAATACCCTTTCACTTGCCTTAACTAATATTATGTTCTCTTTATGAAGAATAAATGTTACACAATCACCTGTATATAACTCTAAAGACCTCGTCATAGGATATGGTAGAGACACTTTCCCATCGTGACTTAAAGGATTAAATTCTGAAGGGTTAAACAAATCAATCAACCTTTTTCTAATTTATCATTTTTACGATTACTATAACTTAGTACTCGATATATAAGTACCGTTTTCTTTTACTGTAAAGATTATATAATCGTCTGGCTTAATATTTAATTTTTCTCTTAATTTTTTTGGAATATCTAACCTAACTAAGTGATCTATTTTCCGGGATTGTCCTGTATATTGCATTCCCACAGGTGCTTTTACATCAAAGCTGTATTCCCTAATTGCTAACATATCACCTTTTAGGAAAAATTGAATATCGGACTTTCTAGTGAAACCCAACAGATTTAAAATTTCATCAGTAAGCTGAACTTTACCATTGTTTTTAATTTGTCTATAGACAAATTTCTCATCTTCAGATGAATCTTCAATTCTGTTTAAGATAAACTGTAGATCCTCATTGTTGTTCTTTTCATCGTCTTCACTTTTATTAAGTATTATACAATTATGAAAAAGTCTTATATGCAGCTCTTGATATTGCTCTATATTAAAGTCTTCTCTAATTTCAAGAGGTATTGTAACTCTCCCTAATTTATGGAGTTTACGGAGAAAACCTGCTGTCATAAAGTCTCTTTTAAATAAGTTCTTATCTTTTTTGGTTATTATTATATAATGCTTGAAAGTTGTAAATGCAAGCAACTCTCCTTCTTCTAATCCAAAGCCTTGTATTACCTTTGGGGAAAGAATTACTCTGCCTACATGATCAACCATTTTATATGCGAACTCCAATGAGTGACATATATCTGTAGCCATAAATCTTACTCCTTTAACTTAACGATATAGCTCTCTAATACCTCTGTTAATCGTTCTGGACCACTGACCTCTAAAACATCGTCTAAAGAATATTCTAGCCTTTTTTCAGCAATAAGTTCTCTGGCGTCTGATTTAGACAATTTGCTTACTAATTGAATTACCACGTCACGAAACAAGATTGTACGGTTTACACCATCTTTATTAATCTTTTCAACCAGGCTATCTAATTTTTCGTAAGCTTTAATATCCATGCCTACTTTCATTTGCTCCGGCTCTCGCAGTTTATCCATTACATAATTCAAATCTTTAGGTTCATACTCTTCTAAAATAAATCTCTCTAAGGTAGCATTTCTATCTCTAAAATTCACATATCTTTCAAGAACTGCTCGTGTGCCTCTTTCAAAGTAGACGTCTATTTTCTTCACTTGTCTTTCAGCTGGAGAAACTTTTTTACTTTGACCTTCTAACTTTTGAATAAGTTCTTCAATAACATGTCTCATAACTGAAGAACGATTGGCCTTATACCCTTTCTCTTTTACTGCGGCTACGCAACTATTTAGCTTTTCATTAGTGAAATCATCAAAATAAAACTTTCCATTCTTAGTGTTTTTCGTATCTCCTTTACTGAAAATCGTTAGATCTTCAGGTAAGGTATACTCATTTAATAAATAATTTCGTAATACTTTAGCTTGCATTGAGTCTTCTACTAAGGATCTATACCTTTCTTCTTGACCGGCGAATAAACTAAACATAACTTGTTTCATATACCATCAATCCCCTAACAATAGAATTTTTCTTCTGACACTTCATACAGGTTACCAATTCCATAACGCACTATTTTCATTGCATTTAAAACTAATTTAAAGTTATTTTCATCTTCTAAAGAAATAATGTCTATAGGTTCTATATGCTTGCTTACAGCATCTTGATCAACCCATACGTATATGTTTGTTACTAGATGAAATAAAATGCTCAAATCACTGTCTAACTCTATATCTTTAGATAAGTATTCACTATTAAATGTTCCTTCAGGTATGTTCAAACAATCAACTACTGTATTATATAATTCCTCATTACCTGTAATAAGGTATATAATCCCCAAATAAGCAGCATCATTTCTATACAATCTGGACTTTATTTTATTTCTCACTTCTTGAAATTGTTTAGCATGTTCAATACTCATAAATTCAAAGTTCATAAGATAACCTCCATCTATGTTATACCAACTGGACATATATTACAATTTAAATAAAGCTCCGGGGATCAGCCGGAGCTACGTAACATTTAATACTCAAGCACAAGTATTAAGTAATGATATTATAACTAACAATAAGACGTTTTAAAAGCGTATATACAAGATTAGTTATTTAAAATTAGATGTTGTTTTTTAAATATTTATTATACATTTCTTGTCTTAGATAATGAGCTTTACCTTTTCCAAGCTCTCCAATAACAAATTCATTTTTTGTGCTGCTTGAGTCAACAACCTTGATTAATTTCAACTCAGCTTCTCCTATAAATAAATCTTCATCATCAACAGGTAAGAAGTAATTAATGTTTTTAGATTCCATTGTAGCTCCTCCTTATTATCCAAAACAATAACTATTTAGTTATTTTGCAGCTACCTTCCTACGTCTTTCTTTATTAATTACCATTGGATTAGTATTACAGTTTTCAATATTGTTCATATATTTAGCCAAAAAGTACTTATTGATTCTTTGTGGGATATAACCTAAACGCTTACCGACAATATTTTCAATAACGAATACTTTCTTTGTAGCTAGTTGATATTCTTTCCCTGCTTCACTTTCAAACTTTTTGTATTCTTCATCTTCCGATAGTTCCTGGGCTTTCCAGAAAGTGTTCATTAGCCCATATGCTTTACTTCGCTCGCTTCTAGCCAGCGTAAGAAGATGTAAAAGTTCTATCGTAGACAAAACCATAAGTTCTGGGGTAGTTTTATTTAA
>Ga0209463_1001281_pt1 | contig 15730 bp, 7 predicted proteins | sample AgamicMgSfrz_FD_187169 | JGI IMG/M metagenome (GOLD analysis project Ga0209463, IMG submission 187169) | Agave microbial communities from Guanajuato, Mexico - Mg.Sf.rz (SPAdes) (version 2) | ecosystem: Host-associated > Plants > Phyllosphere > Phylloplane/Leaf | place: Guanajuato, Mexico... | reverse complement strand
TGCTATTTCCTGCAAAGACTGTCCACCATATAAACTTAATGAATAGAGGAACCTTTGACCAATGATCTTTAATTAATGCTTCTTTAATATAAATCTGAAATGCCACAAATATAGCACTGAAGATCATAACACCCCACATTGATGCATCATATTTAGCTTCATAACCATCAGCTAGTAATACGGCTATTCCTGTTATTACCAGATTTAGCCCTATTAAAGATACAAATACTTTTAGATATAAACTTACCTTAATTTTACTCATAATCTCCTCCTATAGAAAAAGGTAAGGCTTATCAGCCTTATCTCTTAGTTTACTTATTTACTGGCACGGTCTAGGTTACTCTTGTGCTTTTCTACCGGCCTACACTTCGCTCCGTTTACCTCAGCCATCGCGGTTAGTGCATGTCTTACGCTATCGATTCAGCTCTACTCTAATTCTCATACCTCTACGTCCTCAATCTCTTAAACAGACAATCTCATCTATATTTTAGGTATTAATTTTTTTAGTTTAATGGATGACATAATCCTAAAAAGCGTTTAATGGTTTATTATATACTCTAGTTTTATCTGAAGCATTAATAATTCATAAGGTAAACTGTTACGTATCGGTTCTGGTACTAAATTTAAATTTCCTTAAAAGAGGTAGATAGATTTCCCTTGTAAATGGCTCTAGATTTTGTGCATTTGTACTTACACAAATATAACCAAAATTGATTCCCATTGCTAAATTCACCTTGTTTTATTAGATAGTTCAAGTATATGACAAAGCATATAATAAGATCTTTTGTTTTTTGAACGTTTAAAAGGTTTATTCTTAACAGTAAATAGACGTTTTGTCATTAGTTTTTTACCGTCTAAATGGATATACCTTATTAGACTATAAATGTATGGTATTGGTTGCCCTTTATACTTTAGGAATACATCCATGTAAAATTCAAAATACAGCACCACTTTTTTATAACTTTCATAGTGATTAATTACAAATAATTACCTTGCAATCCCCTTATAAAATTAGTAATTTCCCATAAAGTTCACTGTATAATAAGTATTAAAACGATTATAAGGACTGGGGACTAATGAAGTATATATCTAAGGTGACCATTTTTACATTTTTATTTCTATTAAGTTGTTTATTCACTCAGAAAGTTACATTTGCCCATCCGGGAGGGACTGACGCAGATGGAGGACATTACTGTCATACCGATTGTGAAGATTGGGGACTTGAATATGAAGAGTACCATTATCATGACAGTGTTGAAGGTGATACTGAAGACAGTACTGAAGATGAATCTGATATTGCCCTATCACCTATAGAGATTATATTAACGTTAGGTGTCTGTGTAGGCTTTTGGTTTTTTGTATGGCGGATAATCAATTCTATTGGTAAGGACTAAGTCCCATACCGTTTTAGGCCGTGACCCAATGTCACACCCTGTGAGAAAAATTTTAGTGTGGGATTTTAAAACTCTTTTTTTACAATACCTACGTAGTAACAATGGATATACAGTGATATATCTATATACAACGGAAAAAGCCTACATATAATTAAGTAGATAGGCTTTCCTAAAAGAAACGTGTGTAGGTTTATTTTAACATAAATCTAGTGGTATTCCATTATACCACAAATAATGACTAATGAGTAATGACTACTTATATAAAAAATAGCTAACTACGTTTCTATAAAATAACTTTTCATCATATTCCTAAAGGGGAATATCGTATTTATGGCCTTCTCTTTTCTTTCTTTTCAAGTAAGTTAAAAGGTATTGATACATAAATATTCTAAACTATAATTAGGATAGGAAGGTAGGTAACCATGGATAGAATACAAGCAATAATTGATAAATATAAAAACATTTCATTTAATGAGATAGTTACAAAACATAAAGAATTGTATGAGCAAGAGTATGAAGAAAAATCCAAATTTCATAAAGATTTTGTTGAAAAAGTATATGAAACCAATTGGGAGGACAATAAAAAAAATACAATTATTCGAGTTATAAAAATAATTAAAAGTCCATCTGACTCTTTTACAGATGACGATTCTACAGATTTGGATTTGTTTACAGGAGTTATAAATACTATAGTATCAACTAATAATTACATTAATAACTTTAAACAAAGTAAGCTTGACTTAGTTTCATTATTTAATGAAATGAAAAGTGAAGATGACTATTCTTTAATTTTAAATCATTTTACAATGCCAGAGAATTTGAAACGACATTTTTTTCATCTTTTTTCAATAGTTAAGAGTATCCAAGATCCAAATAAATTTATTGTTTCTTATAAGTTTGAACGTAGTATAAACAAACTTATCTTTAATAAAACTGACGATTACAATGATTTAATCGATACATATAGAAATTTCGCTCACTTAGATGAAAAGAAAAATTTAGCTTTTTATGTATTTACATCTACACTCTTAGAATTAATAACAAGAGATGTTAACGAGTTGAAGCCATCTTTAAAACGCAAAGAATTAAAAAAATTAAAAAATTCCATTTATCAATTTACAGACCGAATTAACACTTTAAGATTGGATTGCAGAATGCTTTCATTTCAATCAACAAGTGCTATCACAGAAATTGAATCCCAGTTAAACTTTGATTCATCTGTATATGCAATGTTTGGAACAGATACAATTAACTTAAAGACTCTAAAAACCATTGATCAAACAAAATTGTTTATTTGTGATAGAAGTACGAAAGAAATTGGGTGGATAGCAGATATTGAAAAAGTAATTATCGAGGAAGAACAGTTACCATCATTAAAAGAGGTAATTGAACTTGATACTATTAGTGCAAAGATGCAGAAAGTTTATTTTAAAATTAGCAATCTGGTTAAGCTTTCCCCACGAATGATGCTAGATCAAATGGAACCAGTTCATGAAACGAATGTAACTAAATTATCACAGCAAGGGGTTCATTTAGTATTTAATTCTAATATTGAAAAAGGGCAAGTAGAAAGTAAGGTAATTAATACTGTTGAAGAAATCTTACCAAATAACGAAAATGAAACATTTTATTCTAGTCCTAATATAATTTTATATGGTCCACCAGGTACTGGAAAAACATATCAGGTTTCAACTAAATCATTGGAGATTATATATAATATGTTTGCTGATGAGTTAGAAGATAAAATCTCATTAAAAAAACAGTTTAAAAAATACCAGCAGAGCGGACAAATTAGATTTGTAACATTTCACCAATCCTATACCTATGAAGATTTTATTGAAGGCTTGCGCTCAAATGGTAGTGGATCTTTTGTTCCTTCAGATGGCATATTTAAGAATATTGTAATAGATGCCTTATATTCAGGGCTAAATACTGAAGTATATGAAACAAACTATGAACACAGGAAGATAAAAGTTTTAGATGCTCTTAATAATAATGGGAATTTTGATTTTAGAAATGCTGAAAGATTTGTGATGATTATAGACGAAATCAATCGTGCTAATATTTCTAAAGTATTTGGTGAATTGATTACGCTATTAGAGGAAGATAAACGAATAACAAAGGAAAATGAGACGAGTGTAAAATTACCGTATTCAGGTGATACATTTATACTGCCACCAAATCTGTGGATTATAGGTACAATGAATACAGCAGATCGTTCAATTTCTTTATTAGATACAGCTTTACGTAGACGCTTTTTATTTGAAGAAATCATGCCTCAGCCATCTTTGTTACCATCTATCGATGAAATTGACTTACCTGCGTTATTACACAGAATAAATCAGCGAATTGAAGTTCTTTATAGTAGGAACCATATGATCGGTCACGCATATTTTATCAATGTAGAAACAGTAGAAGATATTATTTCTACTATGCAAAATAAAATTATTCCACTATTAAAAGAGTATTTTTATGATGATTGGGAGAAGATTGGTTTAGTACTGGGAGGCATCGGTAAAAATGAACAAGACCCCTTCATAATTTATGAAGAACACATTGATATTAATGCTTTATTTAAGCGTTCAACATCATATACGATGCTTGATTTCCCTACCAAGTATCAGGTGAAATCAAATATAACTGTTGACGATATTAAAGGTATTTATGAGTGATGAAGAATATTATAATTAGAGAAGCATATGACTGGATTTATATGGACCCCCACCACGCAGCAGGATTAACCGTTATAGAGTGGGAAAGTCTTCTCTTATTTTTAAATCAAAAATACCAAAACGAAAATATCGTTGAATACTCTAATGGGAAAGTTCGTTTTATTAATCTAGTAGGAGTCATACAACTAAAAACTGTACGAATTGAAATCCTCCCTAAGATTGATTTATATCAGGGGAATCTGGAAATCAATCGTCATGCATTACTAAATATGCTTTTAGTTACTAAGAAATTGCCCATTCAAATACATGTAAAAACATTAAGTAGTTATGAAAAGGTTGATTTATCTCACGTTCTTGCAAATTTATATATAACAGAATTATATAAAGAATTAAAACGAGGGATATATCGTGATTATCATCCCCTAGCCGATAACATTAACCATCTAAAGGGAAGGTTAGTAATTTCACAGCATATTCGCAAAAATGCCTTTTTACCAATAAACGCTTTTTGTGAATATGATGAGTTATCGCCTAATATTCCCTTTAACCAAGTACTAAAAGCTGCCTTGAAGGCAATATATCCATATGTACAGAATACAAGTTTAAAAAGTCAAAGTATGATGATTTTCCAGATATTCAAAGAAGTAGATGACGTTTATGTGACGTTATCTACCCTAAAAAATATTCAATGTAATCGTCAAAACCAACATTATGAAGGAGTTCTACAAATAGCAATAGCCATACTAAATTCCACGTCAATGAGTACTGGCCAAAATGATCATATTGCTTTTTCTTTTTTGTTTAAGATGAACGATTTATTTGAATGCTATATAGGTGAATTATTAAAAAGAATTTTAATTTCACCAAAATATAAAGTAGATTTACAACATACAGAAAAACGATTATTACTAAATATAAATACAGGCAGAGAGAACATTTTACTCAAACCAGATTTTGTAGTATCAGCTAAACAAGATCAAAATTTTGTACCAAAAATCATTCTTGATACCAAATGGAAAAACATCACAATTGATTCCCGCCTATTATATCAGCAAAGCGATATTTACCAAATGTATGCATATATTATGGCTTATGAGTCAGCAGAACGGTGTATTATTGTATATCCAAACACAGAGGAGGCTGCATTGCCTAAATGGTTGGTTCCACATTCATCACCAAAAAAATATATAGAAATACAAACTGTTCGTTTAGACAAAATACAACATACTTTAGAAGATCTTGAAGAAGTGTTATCAAGTATAATTTAAAAAATCTTTTGCTGGTTTCCAACAATTAGAAGATAGTATTAGTGAAGCCTGCTCTTAATGAGACGCAGGCTTTTTACTCTTTATGATGCAAAGAAGTTTACTATTAATATAGATTAATTGTTACATCAGAATTAGGTTTATCATAAAAATTACAAATTGGTTAATATAATCAAAATTCTCGAAAATAACAGGCTGAAAATTATTACATACTATTAATATTTTCGTGGCCTAGTAACTTTAATCTCTGCTGTTAAAGCTTAAAAGACTTAACGAGAAGTAAATTCATTTATAGCATAACAATTTTAGGATTAACAGGGTATTCTCCTGTGAAAGAAGATAATAATAATTCTAAAGGATTTTACTCTGTGGAGGAGGTTAAAAAGATCTGTCAGGCATATGCTCCATTTATTATTCCTACATTAAATATGTTAAATTCTATTACCGGGGTATAAGACTGATAAACCTATAGTAGGCACGTGTTATATATTAACACGTGCTTTATAATAAAAGTTATATACCTGTTTTCTATAGTAAATATATATTTTGGGTGTTTTGATTCTCAGTACAATGTGTTTTATACTGATTACTAGTATTAATTTTATAGTTGATATTATTTATGAAAGGAAATCATCTCCTATTCCCTTTTCTTTACAGCGTTTATATTCCTCTTCATAAGCTTTTTGGAGTAATTTCTGAATTTCTTCGCTGGAAATTTGATCAATTAAATTTTCATTAACAATTTTCTTACATGCACTAATAAACGAATTACCAATAATGGAGGTAGCAACAACAGATGTACTAGCTGAAATAACCTTTATCAATGGGTTGCTATTTTTTAATAATTGTTTAAGGCCCTCTTTTCCTAATTTAGTTGCTATTTTTTCACTAATTTTAATTAATCCCTTTGGTCCAGCGGCTCCTAATGTCCCTCCAGTTAATGCTGTAAGTAACCTAATTGAAAATTTTTTATCTATTGGTAAGCCAAAAATTGAACTTATATGACTAATCATCCAAACCTGAATACCCCAAATAGCTACCAAATCTCCACCTAATGGGATTAAGCCAGCTACACCAGAAGTGGTTAAATGAAGATATAGCCATTTTTTAGCTTCCTTTTCTTTGGTTTCTACATCGACTGCTTGAGCATTTGCAAATGCATACTTTACAGCCTCCGGTAAGCATTCGTATGTTTTCCGCACTAAATCTACTAGTCCATGGGGGGGCATCCTAAAGCCACCTAGCAAATTCTTCTGCTCAGCTAAGACTTGCTTTGTGGCAATCACAGGAAAATTCTTATGGGCGAGGTATGTCAAAAACTCCTCGTTTGGACTATATGTTTTCGTAAGTACAAGGATTACTTTCATTTTTGAAGAAAAATATCTTATCCATTCCTCTTCGACTGGTTCAAGCCTATCAGATTCATTGGATATACAATACCACATTATATGCATATGCTCTGAAATATCAGGCGATTTACTTCTTTGATCAATTTCATCTGAGATATCTTTTTTAACTTTTTCCCGTACTTCATTCTCTAACTCTAGTCCTCTCGTATCAAAAAGTGTAATTGGAACATCTGGTTTCTTATACTTTGTTAACCCCATAGTAACTGGTTCACCTGCTGAAGTCTCTGCCAGCCGTTCACGAAATACAGAATTAATCAGTGTACTCTTACCTACGCCAGTCTTACCGCAGATTATTATATTAGGATGAATCATATCTTTTTCAAATTGTTTTCTATATCCTTCAAACTTTTTTATATATTCTAAAATGTCTATGCTTGAGTATTGGTATTCTTCTGTCATTTTTAATTCCTCCTTATAATTAAATAGCTATATATGAGTAGCTGTATATTTACATATTATATATTTTAGTTATTAATCGAAAGTATTTAAGATACCCGAAATTTATTTCCATACAATAGATATTATAATATTTTCACTCTAAAAAAAGAGAATGTTTAGGACTAACGCCAATAATATTAGAACTTTTTTAAAAGCTTTTACTTCCAGCCTCCTTTTTCCTAACATTGTGACTTATTTTGTTCCTTTCCCTTTTTAAACAATTTAAACAATAGCTTAGTATTGCACTATAAGCAGCGATCATTATTTATCAAGCTGTTTAAGCCCTTTCAAAAAATATATTGAGATACTTATAATCTGTACTTAATTATATACATCCTACCATCTGTTTCTCTTACTTTAACTCTTGAATCACTAAAAGAGAAGCAGGATTCTTATCCACCGTTAACAATATAGGGGAATTATTTCTTTTAAGCTACAAGCTTATGAAGCTTCTCCAAACACTTAATTGATGAATTCCTTTCGACTTTTTCATATGTGACATTGATGAGTATCAAGGATCATTTAAAAACATACCGAGGCCTTTTTACCAAAACTGTATTCATCGTTTATCTCTGATTTATCTTGGGAACAGAAATATAAACAACATACTTTATAGTAATTAAAATAATAAGGGGGAACTACTTAATTATGAATGGAATAACGACTTTTGATAGTACGGTTGAAAGCCTTACCGACCTATTAAGTAGTATTGGAGAATTGAGAACACAATTACCAGACTTTCAAAGGGGATGGGTATGGGATGATGAAAGAATTAAAAACCTCTTAATAAGTATTTCATTGTCATATCCTATTGGTTCAGTAATGATGCTCCAAACAGGTAATCCAAATGTACGCTTTGCACCTAGATCCGTTGAGGGAATTGATAATTCAAGTCAAATTGAACCCGAAAGATTAATTCTAGATGGACAACAGAGACTAACTTCGCTTTTTCAGTCATTAATATTAAGAAAGCCTGTCAAAACAAAAGATATTAAGGGGAAAGAAATATTCCGATACTATTACATAAATATAGATAAGATTATAGACCCTGATTTAGATAGGGAAGAAGCAATAATAAGTGTTCCAGAGGATAAGGTCGTTAAAGGACTAGGTAATCGTGTATTAGCCGATTATTCCGATATTACAAAAGAATGTGAGTCGGGAATGCTTCCTGTAAATTTAATTCTTCATCCAGCAGAGCTATTAGCTTGGCAAACACGTTACTTTAGTGATCCAAGTAAGATAAGTGAAAGATCGCTTAAGTGGGGGAGGCTCCTTGGTGAAATCTTTCCTAGGTTTCAAAACTATCAGATACCTGTAATTATGCTTAGGAAACAAACACCAAAGGAAGCAGTGTGCCAAGTATTTGAAAACGTCAATACAGGTGGGGTATCTTTAACAGTATTTGAGCTTTTAACCGCTTCTTTTGCAGCAGATAATTTCGAATTAAGAAAAGACTGGGAATTAAAAAAAGATAAACTAGTAAACACGAAAAACACTTTTAACAAGATATTAGAAGACATTAGCAGTACAGACTTACTTCAAACAATTTCTCTATTAACTACTTATAATCGGAGAAAACTAAAGTCTACAGCAGCAGTTAGTTGTAAACGTAAGGATATATTAAAACTAACCTTAGATGATTATCTTTCTTGGGGAAATAAAGCAGTATCGGGATTCATTGAAGCAGCAAAGTTTCTTCAGGAACAAAATATATTCTCGGCAAGAGACTTGCCTTATGGTTCTCAATTAATCCCACTATCGGCGATTTTTGTAGAACTAGGTTCGCAAGCACATAACTTGAACGTTCGTAATAAAATTGCTCGTTGGTATTGGTGTGGTGTTTTAGGCGAGTTATACGGTGGAGGATCAGAAACAAGGTTTGCAAGAGATTTACCAGAGGTTATTAGCTGGATAAATGGTGATCAAGAACCAAGTACTATTAGGGATGCCAACTTTGCATCTGATAGGTTATATTCACTTCGAACACGTAATAGTGCTGCTTATAAAGGCCTACATGTATTATTAATGAAAGCTGGAGGAAAGGACTTTATATCAGGGGTACCAATAGATATCCAGACTTACTATGGAGAGCAAATTGATATACATCATATCTTTCCTAGATCATACTGCGAAAGAAATGGTATTAACAAAAAGATGTATGATTCAATTGTGAACAAAACTCCCCTATCTTATAAGACCAATAGGATTATAGGTGGTAGTGCTCCAAGTCTATATTTAGAAAAAATTGAGACAGAAAGAAATATAACTGAAAAAGAGCTAGATACTTTATTAAGTACACACCTAATTAATATTAATGCTATTAGATGTGACAATTTTGACTTATTTTTTAATGACAGAAGAAATCGCTTACTTCGAATAATTGAAAGCATAATGGGCAAAAAGGTAATCTAGTCTTTTTGTTCCGGGGTTTATAATGGATAACATTATTCCCTATTTATAAATAAACATTATAATTTATTTGGGTTAAATTTCATTTACTAAAAAGAAAGATATTACTTAAACTTTAAATGATTAAGTTTGATTATATATAAAAACAGCACTCTCTATAAGTGCTGTTTATTCAATATTAAATTTTTAACATATTTTAGTTACTTTTAATTATTTATCCCAATGTATTGAAACTTTTTATTATCATAAAACCAGTTTAGTCACCTAGAAGATAAGCATATATACTCTTTTGTTTTTTTCTTCTCACTCCCTCTTGGCCCCTTTCCTTCCTCTGAATTCTACATTCGATAATACAATGGTATTTTTAATATGTAATTAAGTTGCGTGAATACCAGGAGGGCAATCTACAGGAGCCCTTTTCATTTCCATTTTCTTAAAAAAGGGTCCGACCCACCTGGGAAGCAAAGGAGGTATGGATTTAGGTCTTATTACCAAGGTTCACTAAGTTTGCTTACAATGTCGTGACGAGATAAAACGGACGCACATCTTTCCCATAATTGTGCCTTAGGGTCTATATTACTACGATACTTCACAGTAAAAGCATCTTGTGCCTTTTTCCTTTCATGAATATACTCGTTCATTCGCTCTTTAAGCTCCTCTTCGTCTTCAATCCATTCATCATCGATTGTATCAGGAAGGCTACCAAAAATGTTGTAGGTGTCACGCAGGCGTTCTGATAATACGTTATAAACCTTCTCATCCTGAGTTTCACTATAGACAAGATTTAGCATATCGACAAACTTACGGGATTGACCAAACCTTTTGATTCTACCCAATCGCTGTTCAAGCCGAGACGGATTCCACGGAAGGTCAATATTAATCAAAGTGCCTAATGTTTGAAGGTTCAACCCCTCGCAAGCCGCATCAGTTGCTACTACCAGTCGAATCTCACGGGCTCTAACAGCAGCCTTGATGACTTCACGTTCCACATTGTTAAACTGTACGTCTCGGAAAAGACCGCTTTTTCCAACACCAGCATATACTGCAACAACTTCATCTTTGAGAGATTTGGCCAGCTCTTTAGCAATCCATTCCGCAGTATCATAGTATTGGCTAAAGATAATACAGCCGTGTTCAAGCCATGTTTTCCCATCAGTCCTGAATTCAGTTAAAAACCACTTCACTGTATTAAGTTTAGAATCTACCGCTTCAGCACGTGAAAGCTGCGTCTCTATTTCTTTGAGGCAGGTGATTTCTCCAGGAGTCATCTCAGAAAGGATATGTTCTACTTCCACCATACGGTCCTCATCCTCATTTGAAATAGAGTGCTTTAACATCTTTTGTGCGGTTTTTAAACCAGATGCAAAGCTTGAACAAATACGTTGAAGCATCAACGATTTCATGAAACCACCAGCTTTGGTTCTGGATTGAAGTAGTTTACTAAACTCTTCGGCTTTTTCATACGCAACCTGAAAAGGAGTATTAGTTGGAATTCCTAATCCAACAAATCGGGACTGATACTGGGCAAGGTTTCGAATTACCGGATGTGTATTAACCCCGACTCTTTCTAACAGACCATCTTCTTCAAGCTGTTTTCTTTTTCTTAAAACCGTATGACGCAGTACGGGGTTATTTTCTTTAAAAAATTGGGGATCCAGGCACTCAGAAAGCCAGATGTTCTGAATCATATAGTCCAGATCTTCATACCGGTGTGCGCAAAAGAAAGATTGGGAGTCAATCATCAAATAATCGCGAATCTGCTGAATAATATGATGTTCACTAGCTGGAGGGAGTGGATTGCTTAACCACCGCCAGGCCTCTTCCTCGGAAATGACTTGGCTTTTTCCAGTCACCAACGGAATCGCTTGTTCATGGTCTCGCCAAGGGGATAATGAATCTCCAAGAACAAATTCTGCACCGCTATTTAAAATTCCCAAAAGATCCCAAAGTTCCCGTACGGACGTCTGGATAGGAGTCGCCGTCCCCAGTATTAAATGCCTAGTCCGTCTTCCTATTTGCTGCATAAAAGCGAGGAGGTTATTAGGTTCAGATGCCTTGTCACCAAGTCCACCTCTCGCTCTTGCTTTGTGTGCTTCATCTAGAATGACTGTTCCAAATCGATTTTTAAGGAGCATCCCTGCTTCTTTGATAAAGTCAGATCCCTCTCTCTGATGCATAATTAACCCTGTCGAAACGATAGCTATTCTGTATGGACATTTTCTTATAGAGGATGCATCTCCACGTGGAGATAATATCTGATTCTCGGGACCAAGCCATACTTTTTTTTGAGAAGACCAGACTGCTACAGGAATCCCCAGCTTATCCATCATCTCAACCTGCCACTGAATCGTTAACGTGGACGGAGCAAGAATTAGAACTGGACCATCTTCAAGAAGGGCACTCACCAGGGCGCTGGTTGCCATTGAGAGTGTTTTACCAACCCCAACTTCGTCGGCCAGAAGCAAACGGGCTTTACCGTATGTTTCCCGATGCTCTAAAAACATCGTTACAAAGGAGCGCTGCCATGGCTGCAATTGTTCCCCCGCCCGATATATCGGAGCTTCCGCCATAGCAGCTGCTGGGACCTCATTTGGTTCCAATACTTCTACTGTAACCTCTCGACGATTAGCCACACGATTGATTTCTGACAAAATGGCTTCCGGCAGAGGCACACCGTCGTTCCACAAGGACCAAAACTCTTTCTCTACCCAGTCAGCACTTTCTTCATCGTCATCCTGCCATATCAGTTCATAGTTGCGAGAAAAGGCGCTTTTCGACTCGTTCACAGACCCAATGAACGACTTACGGCTACCATCCGGATAGTATATAGATCCAGCTTTGCCATGTAGAAACAAGCGCTCTCTTGGCACAACACGGATCTCCACATTACCTGATTGTAATAACTGATCGAGAATCTGGTAACGCTCCTTTTTCAAGAGTGCCTCAGCTTCTACATCCACTTCATTCCATCGTTCTTTAAGAGCTGTATTCCTACCTGTGGCCACATGAAAGTCGGCTAAATCCAGTTCGGAATTACAGATAATTTTCACTTCTGGAATCTGGGCTATTTCCTCGCCAACCAGCTCGAAAATAGAACTTCTGAAATAGCCTGCAATACGGAAATACTTTGATGCACCTTTCAGAGTTTCTGCCAAAAATTCAGTATCCAATCTTTCCGTTCGGGATGAGAAACGTTTTAACGTCATATCTTATAACCTCTGATTTCTTATGGCTTCCGCGAGTATACGTGCACAGCTTGCTTCTATGTCGGGTTTGAATGTTTTCGTTCCTTTAATACCTTCCCGTTTTTCTGCCAGATAGTCTGCCATTTTGGCCAACAGGGTTTTGTTAGGCAGGTAGTTGGGGCAATTTTCCATAAGATGCAACAGTACATCATCTACTTCCACCTCTTTAGAGAGTTCAAAGAGAGCGTAGAGCAACGCTCGCAGTGGTGTTCCCGCAATTTCAGAATCTCCCGACATTATTGCGCCTTTGAATTCAGTCGATAGCTTCAAACGTGCAGAATTGGCTTTGGAACTGTCGCTCATCAACTGATCAAAGTGATGGACTTTGAAGGCTTTGGCAAAGTTCTGGTAGTTATCCAGTGTCTTGGCACCCTGATGTTCTATCTCAGCCATTTTAAGGTAAAAGCGTTCCACAGACTGCAGTTTCTGCCATTCTCCTTTTTCGAATCCCACCGGCACAAGGAACTGAACCGCCGTCTGAACTGCAAATTCGATTAGTTCATCAACAAAGGTCTTTTTCCCTTTTTGGCGAGGGGATTCGGCCTCTATAATCATGTCCTTTCCATCAATACGGGAGTAGGCTGTCAGGACTTTCAAAGCAGCAGCATATCCGGCCATCTGCAAGTCAGCATCAGTGTAGAGCCCTTCGGACCCTTGAGCTCGAACTTTTTTATCTAGCCCAATAAGTGATTCCACCTGTTCTTTAACCGCATCCTCAATTTCCCAGCCTAGATCATCACGAAAAGTTTCCAGCTCCTGATGTCGCTTGCGAAGAATTAGAATAATAGTTCCCTTAACATTTGCACCACCCCTAATGGCAGAATCTGTTTCGGTTACCACATACCAAGCAGCAGTAACTTGTAAACCACTGGCCCAAATGATGTTTGCCATATCTGCCCATATAGCCCCACTCTGATGAGTAAACATTAAAACTTGAATGCCATTATCAGGCATTTTTTGGGCCATCTTACGATAAGCAGCCACCATGCCTTGGCGGAATCCCTCATCTTCTCCCTTAATAGCTAGTGATCGACGACTATCCCAGGCCCAATGTGAAAATTCCTCTGGAGGATTTCTGCGAAGCCAAGCTATAAAAAACTCAGTAATCTCTTCATATTTAACTGCATCACCGTATGGAGGGTCCGTTATATATACATCGTTTTCAATATAAACTTCTGAAGCCAAACCATTTTCAACCTTTGTATTAGACGTGAACGGTATGCTTTTTATAGGCTTGTCTAGCACAGAGAATAAGTCCAATAAAGAACGGCAACCCCAAGTGTAGAGTGTATTGAGTGCCTGATTATAAAAAACATTAGAAGTGTTATTGCTAGCCCCACCTATTTGCTTACCACTGCCATCCTTTGCGATTCTGGCACCAGATGTTGTCCATCTACTTAATTTACTGGAAAAGTCCAAGATTGAAGGTAAAAGTGGATATAGAAAAGGATTTTCAATATTTTTCCTTATAATACCGAGATAGAGTAGGTGCCTCGGATTAAACAAGTGATGCCAATGGGTCCAGCCACGAGTTCTGATGGGCTCATCTGTTTTGTCTCCAGTTTCAATGACCATATCTGGGATGTAACCTTTATCTTGCCACTCCTCAAGATGTTCACCGACATAGCTAATAACCTTTTGTTCTCGGTCCAGATCATCATCGGTGACTGAGCGAAATTCATAGTCATATTTTTTTGTTTTGGGCTTCTTTTTCATCCATTGCACACAATAAAGACGTTCCTGGAAAATATCACTCGAAAGGGGTATAAAATCTGACTTGTTCCATAATCGCAGACGGTTTCTGTTTTCTTTACCTTCTTTATAGTCTCCTCGAATAGTCTTTATACTTAATCGATATTGGGTGACTCCATCAGGTGAATGGACAACATCACCACCTTGAATTGTACCGACTTGGGCTGCGTTTATTTCCTCAGTAGAATCAACATATCGTATTTCAATGTCGTAGCGCTTACTAGCATGATTGGGGATTAATTCTGCAATAACTCCATATCCTTTACTAATAATTCTGTCCGGCAATAGTGGTACCATCCAACCAGTTTCGGGACATTTTATTTCAACACAGTAAAGATAAACCTTAGCCCGCCAGCCTTTTCCATCTGTTTCAATATCTATCGCATCAATCTCTTTTTGCACCTGCGCTGAAAGCTTCTTTTGAGCCTCTTCAATTTCAGCACGTTTCTCTTTACTAGCCCCAATAATATTAAACCCTCCCCAAGTGAGCAGGCAAGCAATGGGATTAAGGTCAGAAGCATAGACATCACAGCCGAGTCTTGCCGCCTCAAAAGGTATCTGACCAGAACCAGAGAAGACATCAGCAACCCTTGGACGCCGTCCAAAGCGAGCAAGCCCCATCTGTTTAATAAGTTCAGGAAAAGAATTTGCTGAAGTACCAAGGTGTTTATTTACTCGCTCCCAAACATGTCGGAAAAGGTGTTCGCCAACCTCTTCAGGACGTTTTGCATTCTTAACTTGCTCATTATACGGAAGAACCAAAATTTCACTGACAGTATCTCTTTTTGATGCAGGAAGTTTTTCTTCAATCCGTTTTTGCATGGTCTCAGAATCCATCCCCATCAAAAGCTCAAAAATCTCCAGATCTTTGAGGCGATCCTCTGTAGCTGGCAGCAATGAACCCAATATACATGCCTTATTCAGAATGAGTGGCTTGCGACCTTTCCAGTAGCTCCCGAGGGCTGTAAGCGTTTTGCCTGAGCCCGCCATCTGCTCTTTGTAGCTTTCAGCGGATATTTTCTGAACCGGGAAAAGATGTTCAATCAGTGCCGGTTTATCTTTCCATTCAAATGGTTCCAGTGCCATCAGATATCTCCCTTTTCTATGAAATCAAAAAGAGACAGTGTCTCTTTTTGCTCTAGT
>Ga0209463_1001280_pt1 | contig 15737 bp, 16 predicted proteins | sample AgamicMgSfrz_FD_187169 | JGI IMG/M metagenome (GOLD analysis project Ga0209463, IMG submission 187169) | Agave microbial communities from Guanajuato, Mexico - Mg.Sf.rz (SPAdes) (version 2) | ecosystem: Host-associated > Plants > Phyllosphere > Phylloplane/Leaf | place: Guanajuato, Mexico... | reverse complement strand
TCCAGCAAAATGGAATCCATTTTGAAAGATAAGGTAAAATATATTACCGAACAGTCTTTTCGAAATGGGAAAGATTTTTTTTATGAATAAAAAGGGGGGCTGTTCGCGTGAGTGTACGGGAACATTATGAGGAAGTATCTGAAAAAATTCAAGCGATGCTTGCTGATATGAAATATGGTTCAATTACAATTGTTGTGCAAGATGGAAAAGTCATTCAATTAGAAAAAAGTGAAAAAGTACGTTTAAAGTAAAAAAGCGCTGACTAGAAAAACTAGAGGCGGTTTTAACCTATTTTATTAGGTTAAAACCGTCTTTTTGCTTTTACAGGGGGAAAAAACATGTTGACGTATGAAACGTGGGAAGAAAATGCTGTTTCATTTTCAGAAGAAGATGAAACGAAAGGCGCGCTGTCAGTATTAAGTTGGGCTTATAAAGAGTATAAAGATGAAATTGTATACGCATGTAGCTTTGGAGTGGAAAGTATGGTATTACTGCATCTTATAAACCAAGTAAATCCATCTGCTAAAGTTGTATTTTTGGATACAAACGTACATTTTCAAGAAACGTATGAATTAATTCAAAAAGTGCGGGAACGATTTCCTTCATTGAATATTATAGAAAAACAGCCAAAACTTACACTTGATGAACAAGCAAAATTGCATGGTGATAGGCTGTGGGAAAACAATCCCAATCTTTGTTGTAAGATTAGAAAAGTTTTACCTTTAGAAGAATCATTGGCAAATGAAAAAGCGTGGATATCAGGATTGAGAAGGGAACAATCAGAAAACCGTAAGCATACAAGGTTTATAAATCACGATCATCGCTTTCAATCTATTAAAGTTTGTCCGCTCATTCATTGGACGTGGAAAGAGGTATGGCGATATGTATACAAACATAGCTTGCCGTATAACCCATTGCATGATATTGGATATCCAAGTATTGGGTGTGAGAAGTGTACGCTGCCTGTAGGAGAGGGTGGCGATTCGAGAGATGGTAGATGGGCTGGGAAAGTGAAAACAGAATGTGGCCTTCATTACCAATAAGATGAATTTGAAAATAAAGCTAAGAGAGGGTATAGAAAATGAGTACAGTAAACGAATTAATAAATCGAATAGACGAGACATACGACGTATCACAAATTGAAAAAGAAATTCAACTAGATAACATTGCTTTAAGTGATTTAGAGCTATTAGCGACAGGGGGATATAGCCCGCTTACTGGTTTTTTAGGAAAGAAAGATTATGATTCGGTTGTAGAAACGCTTCGTTTAGCAAATGGGAGCGTTTGGAGTATACCAATTACATTACCAGTCACAGAAGAAGTTGCAGAGACTCTAAAAGCTGGAGAGGAAGTAAAACTTGTTAACGGTGGAAATGTATATGGTGTTATTCAAATAGAAGATGTTTTTGTGCCTGATAAGGAAAAAGAAGCGTTATTAGTGTATAAAACGACGGATGAGGCTCATCCTGGAGTGAAAAAATTATACGAAAGACCTAACGTTTACGTTGGAGGAACTATTATTCTTACAAAACGTTTTGAAAATAATCCGTTTCCTTCTTATCATTTAGATCCAATTGAAACGAGGGAAGAATTTAAAAAACGTGGTTGGAAAACGATAGTCGGATTCCAAACGAGAAATCCGGTACATCGTGCCCATGAATATATTCAAAAATCTGCTCTTGAAATTGTAGATGGCCTCTTTTTAAATCCGCTCGTTGGAGAAACGAAGTCGGACGATATTCCTGCTGATGTAAGAATGGAAAGCTACGAAGTATTACTTCAAAACTATTATCCGAAAGATCGTGTCTTTTTAAGTGTATTTCCTGCAGCAATGCGTTACGCAGGACCGAGGGAAGCGATATTTCATGCATTAGTCAGAAAGAATTTTGGATGCACTCACTTTATTGTAGGACGTGATCATGCAGGGGTAGGAGATTATTACGGTACTTATGAAGCGCAAGAAATTTTTACAAACTTTACAGTGGAAGAGTTAGGGATTACACCGTTATTTTTTGAACATAGTTTTTACTGTGCGAAATGTGAAGCGATGGCTTCGACGAAAACATGCCCGCACGGGAAAGAGGATCATGTTATTTTATCGGGTACGAAAGTAAGAGAACTATTAAGAAACGGTGAAGTTCCGCCAAGTACATTTAGTCGTAAAGAAGTAGTGGAAGTACTAATTAAAGGTTTGAAAAAAGAAGTAGTAACAGAATAGGGAGAGAATGAGATGGACACGAATATTACTTGGCATACAGCTTCTGTTTCAAAAGATGAGAGAAGAGTGAAGAATGGGCATCATAGTTTTGTGATTTGGTTTACTGGTTTATCAGCTTCGGGTAAATCTACAGTAGCGAACGCGGTTGCTCGTAAACTATTTGAAAAGAATATTGGAAACTATGTACTTGATGGAGATAATATACGCCACGGTTTAAATAAAGACTTAGGTTTTTCTGAAAGTGATCGTATGGAAAATATAAGACGGATTGGCGAAGTGGCGAAGCTATTTGTAGATCAAGGTACTGTTGTTCTTACAGCGTTTATTTCACCGTTTCGAGTAGACCGAAAACAAGTAAGAGATCTATTAGCTGCCGATGAGTTTATAGAAGTATTTGTAAAATGTCCAATTGAAGAGTGTGAGAAACGTGATCCGAAAGGGCTTTATAAAAAAGCAAGAAAAGGTGATATTAAAGAGTTTACAGGTATCGATTCACCGTATGAGGAACCAGAGAAAGCGGAATTAATCGTAGAAACGCACAAGTATTCTATTGAAGAATGTGCAGAACAAATCGTGAAGTACTTACAAGAGCGTAGTTTTACCCCGCTATTTACCGGGCAGTAAAACTCCCATCTCAAAATTTGGCTAGGGCAAAGAAGTTAGGTGGGAGATGAACTGCCCGTAAATGCCCGATTGATTCAACTAATAATCAGTGGAGGATGAACACTCCCCACTGATTAAAGTTTCACTTTATATAGGGGGATAAAAAATGAGTTATGAAAAAGTATGGGCTAACAATGAAAAATTAAATCAAACTGAGAAAAATAAATTAAAAAAAGATGGATTGGAAATCTTTAATGATATTCCTTACTATGCAGAGAATGGCTTCGAATCTATTCCGAAAGAAGAATGGGACGCATTCAAATGGGCAGGGTTGTATTTACAAAGACCGAAAGAAGCTGGTTATTTTATGATGCGTGTAAATATTCCTTCAGGGGTTATTACGAATGCACAGGCAGAAGTGCTTGCTTCTATCGCTGAGGATTATGGGCGCGACGTAATAGATATTACGACAAGACAAGCGATTCAGTTTCATTGGTTGGAAATTGGGCACATTCCAGATATTTTTAAAAGGTTAGCAAGAGTTGGGTTATCTTCAGCTGGGGCGTGTGGTGATATAACGCGTAATATTACAGGGAATCCACTTGCTGGCATTGATGCAAATGAACTGTTTGATACAACTGGTATTGTGAAAGAGGTATATGACTATTTCCAACATAATGAAGAGTTTTCTAACTTACCACGTAAATTTAAAATGTCTATTAGTTCTAACATTTATAACTCAGCTAACGCAGAGATTAACTGTGTTGCATTTACACCTGCTACGAAAGAAATAGATGGTGTGAAAAAAGTTGGTTTTCATATAAAAGTAGGCGGTGGATTATCAGCTCGTCCGTATTTAGCTGATGAATTAGATGTATTCGTTTTACCAGAAGAAGTGAAGGCAGTAGCGATTGGGATTGCTACGATATTCCGTGATTTTGGATACCGTGAAAAACGTCATTTAGCTCGTTTGAAATTTCTTGTTGCAGACTGGGGAGCAGAGAAGTTTAAAGAGAAACTAATAGAGTATACAGGACCATTGCAAAGTAAAGGAGAAAGTGCAGTCAAAGGCTGGAATGCAGGATACTTTTATGGTGTTCAAAATCAAAAACAAGAGGGATTAAAATATGTAGGTTTTAATGTGCCGGTAGGACGCCTACATGCAGAAGAAATGTTTGAAATTGCAAGAATTGCTAAACAGTATGGGAATGGACAAATTCGTACATGTAATTCGCAAAACTTCATTATTCCGAATGTTCTGCCAGAGAATGTAACTGGTTTGCTAAATGAACCGTTGTTTGAAGCAATATCAGCAAGTCCAAAATCGTTTATTGGTCATGCGGTTTCTTGTACTGGTATTGAATATTGTAATCTTGCTTTAGTAGAAACGAAAGAAAGATTGCGAAAAATTGCCGAATACTTAGATACACAAATTGCACTCGATGTTCCGGTTCGTATTCATATGGTAGGATGCCCGAATTCGTGTGGTCAACGTCAAATCGCTGACATAGGATTGCAAGGTGTGAAAATGAAAACGAAGGAAAAAGGAATCGTTGAAGCATTTGAAATATATGTAGGTGGAACGTTGTTAGATGGCGGTGCTTATAATCAAAAGTTAAAAGGAAAAATAGATGGCGAGGATCTACCTGATGTACTCGCATCATTTATAAGTTATTTCAAAGAAAATAAATTACCGGCTGAAACATTTTATGATTTTGTGGGCCGTGTGGGTGTAGAGACATTACAAATAGCGTTAAATAACGTGTTAGAAGAAGTAATAGCGTCTTAGGAGGGACAATATGGATTTATATCGATTTGAAGCTGTATTAGTAAATAGTATTGTGCCAATTGTTGTTGTTGCTGAAAGTGAAGAACATGCATTTAAGATGGCGGAGATTGAACTTGAAAAACATTTTTTACCGTTACCAGAGGTAAAGGAGATTGCTTTATTTGAAAAAAAGAAAATTCGAAAAAGCGCAGCCTTTGTTATTCACGAGTAAGGAACATTGAAATATGAAGAAATGAAAACTTCCATTCATATATAAGGATGGAAGTTTCACTTTAATAGTAGAAATGAGGAGAGATGATGGGAAAAGTATATATCGTTGGAGCAGGCCCTGGTGATCCAGATTTAATTACTGTAAAAGGATTGAAGTGTATTGAGAAGGCAGATGTTATTTTATACGACCGTCTCGTGAATAAAGAGTTGCTATCATACGCAAAGCCTGAAGCGGATTTGATTTATTGCGGGAAACTCCCGAATTATCACACGATGAAGCAAGAGACAATTAATACGTTTCTTATTAAATATGCGAAAAAAGGAAAAGTTGTAACGAGGCTTAAGGGCGGTGATCCATTTATATTTGGTAGAGGAGGAGAAGAGGCGGAAGCGCTAGCAAAGCAAGGTGTACCATTTGAAGTTGTCCCAGGTATTTCAGCTGGAATAGCTGCACCTGCATATGCTGGTATTCCGGTGACGCATCGTGATGCAAGTGCGAGTTTTGCTATTGTGACAGGGCATAGGAAAGAAGATGCTGAAGAGGAAGTGAAGTGGGAAAATTTAGCGAAAGGTGTAGAGACTTTAGCTGTATATATGGGGGTTAGCAATTTACCCTACATATGTGAACAACTGATGAAGCATGGAAAAGATAAAAGGACGCCTGCTGCTATTATTGAGCGTGGAACCACATCTATGCAGCGCACAGTTGTAGGGACATTAGGAACAATTGTAGATGTTGCGAAAAAAGAACAAATTCAAAATCCGAGCATGATTGTAATTGGAGAAGTCGTCCGTTTTAGAGAAAAAATCCATTGGTTTGAGAAACAGACAGAAAGTACGTATCAAGTAAGTGGAGTGTTATAAAATGAAAGCCGTCTTATATATATGTCATGGAAGTCGCTTGAAAGCAGCTAAAGAAGAAGCGGTTGCATTTATTACGTCATGCATGAACCGTGTAGAGGCAAGTATTCAAGAAGTTTGTTTTTTAGAGTTAGCGAGTCCAACTATTGATGAAGGATTCCGTACATGTGTGAAGCGTGGTGCTACAGAGGTTATTGTTATTCCAGTTTTTTTATTAGCGGCAGGTCATGTGAAAACAGATATCCCGTTTGAATTGGAGAAGTTAACTAATCAATTTTCGAATGTTAAAGTGACCTATGGTAACCCGTTTGGTGTATCAGAAACACTTGTTAAATCGGTGTATAGCGGAAGTGGCATTGAACAGGAAGATAAGAATGAAGTGACGTTACTTCTCGTTGCAAGAGGGAGTAGTGATCCTGAAGTATTAAGAGATATAAACTGGATCGCTTCTTTATTTCAAAAGGAAGAGAAGATTAAAAAAGTAGAAGTTTGTTATTTAGCGGCTGCAGAGCCAAAATTTGAGGAGAAGTTAAAGGAAGTTGTAGAACGAAAAGAAAAGAACATCGTTGTGCTGCCTTACTTATTATTTACAGGTTTACTTATGAAACATATTGAAAAAGAAGTGCGCCAATATGAGTTGGATGAGATAAAAATAAGTCCGTATTTAGGAAAGAATGGAGCGTTTCAGTACATGTTAATTCAGAAAACGAAGAAATTATTGAAGGGAGATCAATATGTATCCACTTACAGTGCGAGTTGAGAAGAAACGTGTTGTTGTCATTGGTGGAGGGAAAGTCGCGGGATTTAAAATTATTCCTTTACTAAAACAAGGTGCAGATATAGTTGTGATAAGTCCTGAATTGGATGCGAATTTAGTGAAACTTGTAGAAGAAAAGAAAATTCGTTGGTATCAAAGGGAGTATGAAAAAAGTGATATTAAAGACGCCTTTTTAGTTGTTGCAGCGAGTAGTGATGCTGTATTAAATGAACAAATTGCTGAAGATAGCGCAGAGAATCAATTAGTAAATGTTATTACGAACCCGGAAAGTGGTAATGTTCATTTTCCGGCAGCGATTCATCGTGGGTTACTGAATGTGGCTGTTTCTACCGGAGGGGCAAGTCCGAAACTTGCAAAAAAAATTCGTGATGATATCGCAAATAAATATGATGAGGCGTATGAAGCGTATCTTGATTTTTTATACGAAGTTAGAGTAAAAGTGAAAGCATTACAAATAGAGAAAAGGCAGAAAAATATATTGTTGCAAGAGGTATTAAAGTCGATATATGTTCAAAATGAACAAAAAAGAGAATTGTTTTTACAAGAATTAGAGAGAACAGTTCATATAGGATAATGAATAAATTGTACTTTACAACTATAAAAATATAATTTATAATCACAAGTAACTTCAATAGATGAAATCGATGAGCAAGAAGAGTATGTATATTTGATACGTTCAGAGAGCTGGGGTAAGGTGTGAGCCCGGTACGATAAAATATACAGAATGGGCTTGCGAGAGGTATGTTGAACATTGTAGTAGGCAACCCGGGTTCCGCCGTTAAAAGGATAGAGTATCGGAGTTTTTCCTGTACTTGAACAAGTGGGATTTATCAATCCAATTGAGGTGGTACCACGGTATTAACATTACATATATCGTCCTCTACATGCATATTTGCGTGTAGGGGACTTTTTTTATTTTCTAAAGGAGGTGTGCGAGTATGAAATGAAAGTGTATAATTAACAAAAGTTTAAATATTCAGAAAAGGAGAAATTATGATGAAAGAAACACAGCAATGGACTTCGAAAATAGGCTTTGTACTCGCAGCAGCCGGAGCCGCAGTAGGTCTTGGTGCAATATGGAAATTTCCGTATGTTGCAGGTAATGGCGGGGGAGGCGCATTCTTCCTTGTATTTTTACTATTAACTTTATTTATAGGTATGCCGCTTCTTTTAGCTGAATTTGTTATTGGACGTAGTACGCAAAAAGAGGCAGTTACAGCTTATAAAGTACTCGTACCAAATAGTAAATTGTATCCTTGGATTGGTCGTATGGGAGTTGTAACTTGTTTTAGTGTACTCTCTTTCTATAGTGTTGTAGGTGGATGGATTTTACTGTACTTATACTATAGTGTTACAGGAAGCTTCTGGAATGGTGTTGTTGATTATGGGAAATTGTTTGGTGAAACGATTTCAAATCCAGCAAGTGCGATTGGAGCGCAATTTCTCTTTATGCTTTGCACTATTTTTGTTGTAAGTAAAGGTGTAGAAAAAGGGATAGAAAAAGCAAGTAAGTATATGATGCCGTTATTATTTATTTTATTTATTGCGATCATTGTTCGTGCATTAACACTTGATGGTGCTTTTGCAGGAGTAGAGTTCTTCTTGAAACCAGATTTTTCAAAGCTTACAGCAGATACGATTTTATATGCGATGGGACAATCTTTCTTCTCGCTAACAGTAGGGGCCTCGGTAATGGTAACGTATAGTTCGTATTTGAAGAAAGAAGAACATTTAGCTAAATCAGCAACATCTATTGTAAGTTTAACTGTTTTTATTACAGTACTTGCAGGATTAGCAATTTTCCCAGCGATTTTCGCATTAGGCGTTAAGCCGACTGAAGGACCGGGATTACTGTTTATCGTCCTTCCAGCAGTATTTGCGAAAATACCATTTGGACAATTTTTCTTCATTATGTTTTTAGTTTTATTCTTCTTTGCAACGTTAACATCTGCGATTTCTATGCTTGAAATTGTAGTAGCATCTGTTGCGAAAGATAATGAGAAAAAGCGTCCGTCAGCATCATTATTAATCGGTATTCTTATTTTTGCAGTTGGAATCCCGTCAGCATTATCGTTTGGCGTTATGAGTGACGTGAAAATATTTGGGAAAACATTCTTTGACTTAGTCGATTTCTCAGTAAGTAACGTATTGCTGCCGCTAGGAGTACTAGCTATTTCGTTATTTGTACCAAATAAAATGAGTAAAGAAATGTTAATGAAAGAATTAGAAGTTACGGAAACGAAAGGGAAAACATTATTTAATATTTGGTTCTTCTTGCTTCGTTATGTTATTCCAGTAACTGTAATTATTGTGTTTTTAAATGCGATAGGCGTATTTAAAATGTTTGCATAATAAAAAGACGGAGTTTTCTCCGTCTTTTTATTATGCTGTAGGTGTATTTAATAAGCGATTATATGCTTTATAAGCTGTGATGACTACGAGGAATGATCCGATTAAAAATAATGCTGAATCGCCAAATGTAAATAGCCGGCCAATGTAAGTTTCTCTATCTTCTTCTATTTTTTTGCTGTAATTGTGTATTCATATGATTCACCCTGTAGAATATAGGCATTTAGTTGTAGTCTATGTGGAATGCCTATAGTGTGTGAAGTGTAAATAAAAAACTCGGTATGCACCGAGTTTTTTTCTATAATCCGATATAAGGAGATGGATCAACTGCGTTTGTCTTGCCGACATTCCATTCTCCAAGGTGAAGTTCGAAGTGTAAATGCTGTCCGTATGATTGACCAGTGTTCCCCATAAATCCAAGTTGAGTTCCTTGTTTTACAGTTTGTCCATTTGATACAGAACGGCTACTCATATGAGCATATACTGTTGTGTATGTTTTTCCGTTAATACGGTGAGATAAGTACACAACATTTCCATAACTAGATGATAATTCTGAGCGAATAACAACGCCATCAGCAGCGGCAATAATCGGAACGGTTCCTGAAGCTGCGATATCGATTCCTTTATGGTTATCTATAGAACGCACGCCAAACCCAGAAGTTTTTGATCCAGCTGCTGGCTTAATAAAGCCGCCAATATTTGTATCGTGTGGTGTTGGAGCTGCTTGAGCTGCTTGAGCTTTTTGAGCAGATGTAGTAGCTTGTTTACGAGCTTCTTCTGCCTTGCGGGCTTCCTCAGCTTTACGAGCCTCTTCGGCACGTTTTTCCTCTTCAATTGCTTTTTGAACAGCTTGACGCTGATTTTCTAAAATACCTTTAGATTCTTCTAATCCTTCAATCTCTGAATCTACTTTTGCTACTTTCGTATGTAGATCGTTAATAAAGGTTTGCTGCTGTTGCTGATTCGTTTGCAACTCTTGTTGTTTTTGAGCTAATTTCTGTTCAGCTTCTTTTAGTTGTTGCTCTTTTTTCTCAACAGCCTCTTTTTCTTTCGTCACAGCATTTTGGTCAGTTGTTTGTTTTTTCACAATATCGGTATCGTTGTTTAAAATTAAACTTACAGAGTACATATTATCAACAAGATCAGCAATGTTTGTAGAAGTTGTTAATACCTCTGTAATGATATTTGTACGAGGTTTTTCTTGCATAGATTGCAAACGTTGCTTAATAACTTCCTGACGTGTATCTATGTTTGTTTGTAATTGCTCTATATGTTTCTTTTTTTCAGCGATTACTTGTTGTGTTTTATCAATTTCTTTTTTTGTATCGTTTAATTCAGCCTCGTTTTTATTAATAGAAGTAGTTAAATCGTCGATTTTCTTTTGTAATTCTTGAATTTCCTTTTCTATTTGTTCTCTCTCGGCTGATTTATTTTGTAAGTCATTTTGTTTTCCTTCTAATTCAGATTGAATATTAGATAATTTATCTTGATTCGTTTCAGCGTATGCGGGTGAAAGTAACGGAGAAACAAAAATTGTTCCTGCTGCTAAAACGCTGAACGCTGCAAATTTCTTTTTCATGGTTGTCTGGCTCCTTTCCCTATGAATGTTATATATCATAAGAAGAAGAGTGTCTATCGTTGTAACCATAATGTAAAGAAAATTTTATAAAATTGCTAAGTTTTGTCGGAATTTATCATCTTTCAACGATAAATTTCATGTTAGGTGCATTTTTGAAATTTGTGTAAGAAGGATGTATTTTTAAGTTATTTTGTAAAATAAAGGGAAAAATAGATTTGTTTTATATAGTGAAATATTAGATGGAAACCCAATAAAACACTAGTAAGGGATCGTTCTCATGTGAGGTTTTCTGACATGGGTTTTGTTTTTGTCAAGAAAATTATTTGCATTAGAGCAAAGTTATTTTGTTGTCAGATTTTAAATTTTGATTTATGATTTTTAACAGGGACAAAATGTAGTGAATTGTCGAATAATATGTAATACTCTTAATTTCAAGTTTTATAGAGATAGAATGAGAGATAGAGTGAAACATCGAAGAGGGGGTTACAACAAGTATGAAAAGAATAGGACTTGCATGGCAAATATTAATTGGTCTTGCGCTAGGTATTGCAGTTGGGGCGATTTTCTTTGGCAATCCGGCAGTGGTGAGCTATTTACAACCAATTGGTGATATTTTCATCCGATTAATTAAAATGATCGTTGTACCGATTGTTGTAGCAAGTATTGTTGTTGGGGTAGCTGGTGTTGGTGATGTTAAAAAATTAGGCCGACTAGGCGGTAAAACAATTATTTACTTTGAAATTATTACAACACTTGCAATTATTGTCGGTTTATTAATTGCTAATATTTTCCAACCGGGAAAAGGCGTAAATATGGAGCAGTTAACAAAGACAGACATTTCGAAATATACACATACGACAGAGCAAGTACAAAGTCATTCATTTGCAGATACATTTGTAAATATTGTTCCAACGAACATTATGAAGTCATTAGCTGACGGAGATATGCTTGCTATTATCTTCTTCTCTGTACTATTTGGTTTAGGTGTAGCGGCAATTGGTGAAAGAGGAAGACCGGTTCTTCAATTTTTCCAAGGTGTAGCTGATGCAATGTTTTACGTAACGAACCAAGTTATGAAATTTGCGCCATTTGGTGTATTCGCATTAATTGGTGTTACAGTTTCTACATTTGGTTTAGCTTCATTAATTCCGTTAGGGAAATTACTAATTGTAGTATACGGAGCAATGATTTTCTTCGTTGTAGTTGTCTTAGGACTTACAGCGAAAATATTTGGAATTAATATTTTCCAATTCTTTAAAATTTTAAAAGACGAACTGATCTTAGCGTATTCAACAGCAAGTTCAGAAACAGTTTTACCGAAAATCATGGAGAAAATGGAAAAGTTCGGTTGTCCGAAAGCAATTACATCTTTTGTTATTCCGACAGGTTATTCATTTAACTTAGATGGATCAACTTTATATCAAGCAATTGCAGCTATTTTCTTAGCACAAATGTACGGTATTGATTTATCTATTTCTCAACAAATTACATTATTACTTGTATTAATGGTTACATCAAAAGGTATCGCGGGTGTACCGGGCGTATCATTCGTTGTATTATTAGCGACACTTGGTACAGTAGGTATTCCAGCTGAAGGTTTAGCCTTCATCGCCGGTATTGACCGTATTTTAGATATGGCTCGTACAGCAGTTAACGTTGTAGGTAACTCTTTAGCAGCTGTAGTTATGTCTAAGTGGGAAGGTCAGTATGATGCTGAAAAAGGACAAGCTTATTTAGAGGAAATTTCTAATAAGCAAGCAGCTTAATTATAATTTGAACAAGCTCTCACATAATATGTGAGGGCTTTTCTATATAGAAGGAGAGCGGACGTAATGAAACGTAAATATGGTGACGGTTCTTCCTGGAAGCGACTAATAGAGAAAGATTATACGGTTAAGAACATAGAAGAGGGAATACTAGGAATACTGGAAATAAAAAAGGTGAGAGAACCTAGTTGTAAAGAATATGATGGTAAAGAACTTTGTATTGCAGGGGATCAGTATATGTGGATTCAATATTTCATAGACGGGAAAAACTTTGCGATTACAGCTATGTTAGATGATCAAAAAAAATTAATACAATATTACATTGATGTGACGAAAAAATATGAAATAGATGACCGTGGTTTACCGTATTTTGATGATTTATATTTAGATGTAGTGTTATTGCCGAACGGTAAGATGTATATATTGGATGAAGACGAGTTAGAGGATGCTTATAAATGTGGTGATGTTACAAAAGGAGAGTATGAGTTAGCTTGGTACACTACGAAGTGGATAATAGCGGCAATAAAAAATAATGAATTTTATTGGATTTCAATATTGGATGAAGAAATCAAAAAGTTAAAATGATTGTGGTATTCAAATTTTTGTATAATTACCAAAAAAATCTATACAAAAAATAATTGACTTTTGTTTTGTAAGCGAGTAAAGTTAGGGAAGAAATTATTATTAAAAAATAAATATGAAACCTTCTTATAAAGAGAGGCGGAGGGACTGGCCCTACGATGCCTCGGCAGCGGACTCGATTTCAGAGTGCTGTGCCAAATCCAGCAAGCATATGCTTGAAAGATGAGAAGAGTGTTTCTTATAGATGTATAAGACCTCTTCTCGTTGGAAGAGGTCTTTTGTTATTCAGTAGAAAAAAGGTTGAAACTAGGGAGAGATGGTACTTTGAAAGAAACGAGAGGAAATGGTTTGGCATTATTACCACTTGGGATATTTTTGGCGCTATTTATTGGTTCTGGAATTATTACAGGTGATTTCTATAAATTGCCGATACTTGTAGCAATATCAATTGCTGTAGGAGTCGCTTTAGCAATGAATCGTAAAGAAAGCTTTAATATCAAAGTAGAACGATTTGCTAAAGGTGCAGGGAACCCAGATATTATGATTATGGTTTTAATCTTTGTACTTGCAGGAGCATTTTCTGAAACGGCAAAAGGGATGGGCGGCGTTGATTCTACAGTTAACTTAGCGTTATCAATTTTACCGCAAGGATTTATCGTAGCTGGAATTTTTATTATAGGGGCATTTATTTCATTAGCGATGGGAACTTCAATGGGAACAATTGCCGCATTAGCACCAATTGCTGTAGGTATTAGTGGTCAAACTGATATCTCAATTGCACTTACGATGGCTACTGTTGTTGGTGGAGCGATGTTTGGTGATAATTTATCATTTATTTCAGATACAACAATCGCAGCTGTACGTTCACAAGGAACAGAAATGAAAGATAAGTTTAAAACGAACTTTTTAATTGTATTACCAGCAGCCATTATTACAATTGTACTATTAGTAATCATTACTTTAGGAAGCGATACGCAGATTAAAGCGCATAGCTTTGACTGGATAAAGATTTTACCGTATGCAGGAGTACTTATTACAGCGCTACTTGGTTGGAATGTACTTATCGTGTTAACTGGTGGAACTGTACTATCTGGGGTTATCGGTCTTTTAGATGGAAGTTATACGTTAGAGAGTTTCTTTAAAAGTGTAACGACTGGAATGGGCGGTATGATGGAGTTAGTATTACTTGCTATTTTAATTGGCGGTATGGTCGAATTGATTCAATATAATGGTGGCATTCAATATTTAATGAATATTTTAACGCGTAACATTCGTTCAAAAAAAGGAGCAGAGTTCGGTATCGCTGGTTTAGTAGGTATGACGAATATGTGTACAGCGAATAATACAATTTCTATTATCTTTACAGGTCCGCTTGCGAAAAACATTGCAGATCAATATGAAATTGATCCTCGTAAATCAGCGAGTGTATTAGACCTTTTCTCATGCTGTGTGCAAGGATTAATTCCGTATGGTGCGCAAATGTTAACGGCAGCAGGATTTGCAGCGTTATCTCCGATTGAATTGTTACCATATGCATTTTATCCAATCTTAGTTGGAGTATGTGGGATCATTTCTATATTAATTGGTTTCCCGAGGTTTTCTAAAGTGGCGGGAAAGAAAGAGTATCATAAAACAGCATAATGAAAAATGAAGTTTATGAATAGTAACGAAAGCCGTACAGAGAATGTTCTCTGTACGGCTTTTTATGTGCGATAAAAGAGTGAATCAACCTATCTTACCGTATGTTTTTACAAAAGGCTGAATGCAACTCGGTCTTAAGTCTGAGTCGAAAACGGTTCTTAAGCTCGTTATGGAAAAAAGAAAAAATAGTTAAGATAAGAGTATCAAATCGAAGGGAGGCAAGCACAAGATGAAACAATTTCTAGCGTTTATCGCGGCCGGTATTTTGGCTTTAATTGCTCTTGGTAGTCTTGCTGGTATTGTAGGATTCGCAATCGGAGCAGGAGTTGTGTACTGGAGCTATAAATCATTTGTGCGAGCACAATCATTTTTTGGAAAGTTAGCTTGGGGTATTGTAGGTTTAATCGGTTTATCTATTGCACTTTCGCACTCCCCAGCATTAATCGGTATCGCAGCATTAGTAGTTTTATACTACGGATACCGTGAGTGGAAAAAAGAAAAAAATGTAGTTGTTGATTCTGCTTCAGAAAGTTCTAAACCATATAGCAACTTTGAAGATGAGTGGAACAAGTTAATGAAAAACTAATATTAAAATAAATCAAATTTATAAAGTAGAAGAGAGGAAGATTATAATGAAACAATCTTTATTCGGACGTGTACGCGATGCAATTTTAGCAGATTTTCATAATGTGTTAGATGAGAAAGAAAGAAAAAATCCAATTGCTATGTTAAATCAATATTTACGCGATAGTGAGCGTGAAATAACAAAAATTGAGAAGTTAATTCAGCGTCATAAAACATTAAAATCTAATTTTGCTCGTGAGCTTGAGCAAGCGCGTTATTTCGTTAATAAAAGATCAAAGCAGGCTATCATCGCTCAAGAAGCAGGCGAAATCCAATTGCACGAACGTGCGTTAGAAGAGGTAGCTTATTATGAAGGGCAAGTAACTCGATTAGAAGAAATGTATGCAGGTGTTGTAGAGCAAATCGATGAGTTAGAGCGTCGTCTTTCTGAGATGAAAAATAAATTAAAAGAAATGCACGCAAAGCGTATGGAACTAATGGCACGTGAAAATATGGCACATGCAAATCGTCGTATGAATACTGCTATGCATAAAATGGATGAAAATAATCCGTTCTTACGATTTGAAGAAATTGAAGATCACATTCGTGACTTAGAAACTCGTATGAATGAAGAGCATGAACGTGACACATTTGATATGAAAATTGCAAAGCTTGAGCGTGAAATGAAAGAAAAGAATGATGTATCGTTAACGAAAGAGTTAACAAAATAATAGTAGTATATTATAAAACAGGCTTATGATATAGTGATAGGAGAAAAGGTGTTGGAAAGCAATGCC
>Ga0209463_1001279_pt1 | contig 15737 bp, 11 predicted proteins | sample AgamicMgSfrz_FD_187169 | JGI IMG/M metagenome (GOLD analysis project Ga0209463, IMG submission 187169) | Agave microbial communities from Guanajuato, Mexico - Mg.Sf.rz (SPAdes) (version 2) | ecosystem: Host-associated > Plants > Phyllosphere > Phylloplane/Leaf | place: Guanajuato, Mexico... | reverse complement strand
CCGCAGCCGGAATACACTTCGCTTTCCGTGGGGCTCGCGCTGAGCCGCTTCGGCCTTTGGCCTGCAGGGTCTCAGACTGTCTCGCTAATCCCCGTGGCGTCTACGTGTATTCCGGCTGCTCTGTTTTCCCAACTAATCATATTTCCTCTAGTAAAAAGTGTGCGAAAGCAGCCACTATTTACTAGCTAAATTAGAAATTGTTCGTCTTTACAGAGTATCTATATTGCTATGACCCAACCTTAATCTTCTCTTGAAAATGGAAAATACAGAAAGTCTTTTGACCTTTCTAGTTATTTTTTTTACACTAAAGTATAATTGGATAAATAAAGCGTAATTATACTTCAGAATAAAAAGGTGAGTTGAAAAAATTACTATGAAACAAATATATATACAGGGATTAACAGACGAACGTTATATAAGACCATTAGAGCATATAGGCAATTTATTTTTTGAAGATACAAAGATCTTATATAGTGAAGCAGAAGAAAAGGCAGATCTCCATGTTCATTTTGAAACAGAAATTATTGATAATGAATTTATTGTAAGAGGGAAACTTGAGGAGCTAGAAGGCGGAAAATCAATTGATAGTAACGCAGATCTCCGTGATTTAGCAGAAAAAGAAATATTTAAGCAAATGAAAACAGCCATTTCTAAAAGCTATTTATTGCTATTACAAGAATACACGGGGATGGTGCAAAAATGGGGTATTCTAACAGGAATACGCCCAACAAAACTTCTCCATCAACATATGCAAAATCAGACACCAAAAGAAGAAGCACATCAATCTCTTCGTGAGAAATATTTGATGTCAGATGAAAAAATCAATTTAATGCAGAAAATCATTGATCGACAATTAGCAGTGATTCCTGATTTATATGATTTGAAAAAGGAAGTAAGCGTCTATATTGGAATTCCATTTTGTCCGACAAAGTGCGCTTATTGTACATTCCCAGCCTATGCAATTAATGGACGACAAGGTTCTGTTTCCTCTTTTTTAGGTGGGCTTCATTATGAAATGGAAAAGATTGGCGAATGGCTGAAAGAAAAACATATTCATATTACGACTGTCTATTATGGTGGTGGTACACCAACTAGTATTACGGCAGAAGAAATGGACATGCTTTATGAGCGTATGTATACTTCTTTCCCAAATGTAGAAAACATTCGTGAAATCACAGTCGAAGCAGGAAGACCAGATACGATTACGCCAGAAAAGCTTGAAGTTTTAAAAAAATATAATATCGATCGCATTAGTATTAATCCACAATCATATACACAACAAACATTAAAAGCCATTGGCAGACATCATACGGTGGAGGAAACAATTGAAAAGTATCATCTAGCACGTAAGCATGGGATGAATAATATTAATATGGATTTGATTATCGGTCTTCCTGGCGAGGGTGTGGAAGAGTTTAAGTATTCTCTTGATAAAACAGAAGAATTAATGCCTGAATCTTTGACCGTTCATACACTTTCGTTTAAACGTGCATCTGAAATGACTCGCAATAAATCAAGATATAAAGTTGCAGATAGAGATGAAATTCAGGAAATGATGAAGATGGCAGAAGAATGGACAGAGGATTATGATTATGTTCCATATTATCTATATCGTCAGAAAAATATTCTTGGAAATTTAGAGAATGTCGGCTATTCAAAGAAAAATCAAGAAAGCATCTACAATATTATGATGATGGAAGAATTGCAGACAGTTATTGGACTGGGTTGTGGTGCATCTAGTAAATTTATTCATCCAGTAACAGGGAAGATTACACAATTTTCTAATCCAAAGCATCCCAAAACCTATAATGAAAGTTTCGAGGAATATACAGATAAAAAAATTACCTTATTAAACGAACATTTTTCGTTAGAAGCTTCTAAATAAGAATGCCCCGGAAAGCAAAAATGTAAAATCATTTAGAATTTATCCATAAAAATCTACTAGAACATTTTTAGTTCTGGTAGATTTTTTTATTTTTTCTAGTCATTATTTTCGTATGGAAAAGAAGCGATAGTGTCAAACTAATAAATGCTTTTCACTAAATCGACAATTTTTTTATCGAGAAAAATAGTTGCTTTTTGTTGTAAAAACGAATAACATAGAAAATGTTGTTTTTAAATGTTCGTTTTTTGGAGGTTTGTTCATGTTTAAATTAAAAGAAAATAATACTACTGTGAGAACGGAATTAATGGCAGGATTCACAACCTTTCTAACAATGGTTTATATAGTAGTTGTCAATCCAGGTATTCTTTCACAAGCCGGAATTCCATTTGATCAAGTATTTCTGGCAACCATTATTGCAGCTGCTTTGGGGACATTATGGATGGCGTTGTTCGCAAATTATCCTATCGCAATTGCACCAGGTATGGGGTTGAACGCATATTTCGCCTTTTCTGTTGTCGGAAATAATAATGTTGATTATACGGTTGCATTATCAGCAGTATTTGTTGCCGGTATTATTTTTGTTATTTTATCGTTAACACCATTTAGAGAAAAATTAATTCTTGCGATTCCGGATAACTTAAAACACGGAATAACAGCAGGTATTGGATTATTTATAGCATTTATCGGTTTAAGACAAACGGGAATTATTGTTGCTCATCCCGAAAATCTTGTCGGACTAGGCAATCTTCAGTCTCCTACTGTCATTATCGCCCTTATTGGTTTAGCGATTACCATTATTCTATTTAGTTTGAATGTTAGAGGGGCATTATTCATAGGGATGATTGTAACAAGTATTATTGCTTATTTTACTGGATACTTATCTTTTGACAATGGGATCATGGCAAGACCTCATTTACCAGAAGGTCTTATCATTAGTAATCCATTTTCAGCATTTGGTGATGTGATCCAGCATGGATTGTATGCTGTTGTATTCTCCTTTTTATTGGTAACGATTTTTGATACAACTGGTACGATGATTGGTGTTGCAGAGCAAGCAGGATTAATAAAAAACAATAAGTTACCTAAAGCAAGACAGGCGCTTCTTGCTGATTCAATTGGAACATCTGTAGGAGCAATGTTTGGGACAAGCCCAACAACTGCCTTTATCGAATCGACATCAGGTGTTGCAGCAGGTGGACGTACTGGATTAACAGGTGTAACTGTTTCTGTGTTGTTTATCATTTCTGCCTTTTTTGCTCCTTTAGTTAGCAGCATTTCTGGTTTATCTGCTATTACAGCTCCTGCACTAATAATTGTAGGAAGCTTGATGATGGGCGCAATCAGTGATGTGAAATGGTCTGAATTTGATGAAGCATTCCCAGCATTTTTAGTGATTCTAAGTATGCCACTTACATCAAGTATTGCAACAGGAATTGCCCTTGGGTTTATCTCCTATCCATTATTAAAGCTAGTAAAAGGAAAAGGAAAGTCTGTTCATCCACTAGTATATGTGTTTGCTGTTTTATTCCTTTATCAACTAATTTTCTTACCACATTAAGAAAAAAGCTGCTGATAGACTCAATAGAGCTAATCAGCAGCTTTTTTTCTCCTACTCTTAATATTCAAAGCCCCCGGCAAATCTTCTATTTGGAACGTAATGAACAGACATGTCCGTATGTTTAACTTCTTAAAAACAAAAGAATAATCGCTTACTTAGAGGCTGAAAATAAACTATGCTGAATTTTACTAAAAATAATATAATATCAGTGTAAAATGAAACCTTTTACAATTCTAATCGTATAACAGAGTAAGGAGGGGATTTTGTGTCATTAGAGCTAAGAAACGTGACAAAAAAATTTGGGTCGTTCACCGCAGTGGATGATTTATCTATTTCGATTCCTGAAAATGAAATGTTTGGTTTTTTAGGAGGAAATGGGGCAGGAAAGACGACAACATTTCGGATGATTCTAGGTATATTGGAAAGTACAGCTGGAAAAATAACATGGGATAATAAACCTATTAATTATTCAACAAGTCCGCATATTGGATATTTACCAGAAGAAAGAGGGCTGTACCCAAAATTAAAAGTGCGAGATCAGCTTGTCTATTTAGCTAGGCTGAGAGGGATGGAAAAAAAGGCTGCATTAAGAGAGCTGGAATATTGGTTGGAGCGCTTTAAAGTTCCTGAATATTTGGATAAAAAAGTGGAGGAACTTTCCAAGGGAAATCAACAAAAAATCCAATTTATTAGTGCTGTTTTACATAAGCCGAAGCTATTAATCTTAGACGAGCCATTCAGTGGATTAGACCCAGTAAATGTTGAGCAATTAAAAAGTGCAGTTGTTGATTTGAAAAATAACGGTACAAGTATTGTCTTTTCTAGCCACCGGATGGAGCATGTAGAGGAATTATGTCAGCATCTATGCATCATGCATAAGGGGAAGCCAGTTGTGCATGGTTCTCTAAAGGATATTAAAAGAAGCTTTGGTAAGAAAAATGTGACTATCCACGCTGACTTTGATTTAACGCATTTAATTCGTTATCCAGGTGTACTAAAATTAAAGGAAACAGCAGAGGGAGTTTCTCTTCAAATTGAAGGAGAGGAAATTGCGGAGAGAATTTTAAAAGATATTGTTGGAAAAGGCTTTATCCGCAAATTTGCATTAGAAGAGCCTTCTTTAAATGATATTTTTATCGAAAAGGTAGGTGCTTCTCTTGAATAGTTTTTGGATTATCTTATTTCACACATTTTTAAGTAAGTTTAAAACCAAATCTTTTCTAATTACAACGGCTATCACCTTATTATTTGTTGTTGCACTCACAAATCTTACTACCATTATTGATACTTTTTCTGGAGAAGAAGGAAAAACAGAAGTAGCAGTAATTGATCAAAGCGATTCTTTATTGCCAATTATTCAAGAGGCAACAGAGACGTTAAATGAGGATCTGGAACTAGTTCCCTATAAGGATAGTGAAGAATCTGCTAAAAAAGAAGTCGAAGAAGGAAATTATAGTGGGTTACTGGTAGTAGATGTAGATTCAAGTAATTTACCAATCGCCACTTATTATACGATGGACATTGCAGAAACATCTATTTCTGATAATATAACAAATGGTATCCAAATGGTTAAAAGTCAATTAGCAGCTAATCAACTCAATTTAACACATGAGCAGCTAGCAAAATTAAATGAACCAGTTTCTTTTGAGAAAATTGCCCTTGAGAAAGATGCGAAGACGGAAGAAGAATTAAATCAAGCTAGAGGGCTAGTTTATGTTCTCTTATTCTTAATTTATTTTGCCGTCATTTTGTATGCTAATATGATAGCGACAGAAGTAGCTACTGAAAAATCGTCACGTGTAATGGAAATCCTGATTTCCAGTGTCTCCCCAATAAAGCATATGTTTGCAAAAATTCTTGGAATTGGTCTACTAAGTCTAACTCAGTTAGCGATATTGATGATTGTTGGTTATTTCTCGCTGACTAGCAATGAAAGCTTAAGTTCGATGGAAGGGTTCTTAGGATTTAACGAGGTACCTGTAAGCACAATTATTTATGCTGCTATCTTCTTTATTTTAGGTTATTTCCTATATGCTACTCTTGCTGCTTTACTAGGCTCGCTTGTAAGTAGAATTGAAGATGTACAGCAAATGATTACACCAATGACATTGTTAATTGTGGCAGGGTTTATGATTGCAATGTTCGGATTAAGTGCACCGGACACTACATTTGTAACGATTACTTCTTATATCCCATTCTTTACTCCAATGCTGATGTTTATGAGAGTAGGAATGCTGAATTTACCAGTTTGGGAGCCGATTTTAGGAATTCTTGTTTTAGTTGCAACCATTATGATTCTGGCCATTTTTGGTGCAAAAGTATATAAAGGTGGAGTGCTTATGTATGGAAAATCTAATTCTTATAAAGATATAAAGAAAGCACTGCAACTAACGAAAAAAGAATAAACTTGTAAAACAAGGCTGGGACATAATTATTCCAGGCAAAGATAAACCCGAACAATTATACGAACATGTTAATGAAGGTTCGTGTAATTGTTCGGGCTTTTTTTATTCGTTTTAAAAAGGATTTCTATGAAGTTTGTTGCTGTTACCCACAGCCTGAATACACTTCGTTTTCCGTGGGGCTCGCGCTCTGAGCCTCCTCAGCTTCGCCTCCGGGGTCTCAGACTGTCTCGCTAATCCCACAGGAGTCTACGTGTATTCAGGCTGCTTCGTTTTTCCAAATAATTATATTTTCCATTATAAAAACAACCATTTTTTAGAAAAAAGTGTTTAAAAAAGAAGTGAAATGGAGCGGAGGACACTCGTCTCCTGCGGGAAGTAGAGAAAAACCTAAGACCCATAGGCTTTAGCCGAAGGAGGCTTAGGTTGCTCCCTGCGGAAAGCGAGGGTCTGTAGCCCAATGGAACGAATTGGTTTAACGGACAGTAAGACTCCCCCTCAAGCTTATGAGAATACGAGGAAGATAGGTGGGAGATCAACTGTCTGTAGAGGTCCGATTGGTTCAATTGATCATCAGTGGGGGAGGAAGGAAAACCGCCACTGATGGAAGTTTCACTTTATGGGATCGATATGAGGTTGCATGAGTTATTGAAATGAACAACAAAACAGATAAGAACGTGCATTCGTATTTTGTGCATGGTAAAATAGAAACAAATAGTTTTAGGACGTGAGAGTATGGAAATATCCTTTATACATTGTGCGGATTTACATTTAGACAGTCCAATGGTTGGATTGAAGAATTTGCCCGCATTTATACATAACAAACTGAAGGAAAGTACATTTACTGCATTTAAGAAAATAATTGATACTGCTATTAGCAAAAAAGTAGACTTTATTATTATTGCTGGAGATATTTATGATGGGGAAGACAGAAGTATAAGAGCTCAAATTCGCTTTCGAGACGAGATGCTTCGTTTAAAAGAAAAGCAAATTGAGGTGTATCTTGTGCATGGTAACCATGATCATTTAAATGGTCGCTGGGTACAAATAGAATTGCCTCCTAATGTGCATGTTTTTCCTTCTATGGTGACGTTAGAACAATTTATAAAAAATAATGTAACGGTCAATCTCTATGGTTTTAGTTATGAAACAAGGCATGTCAAAGAGAGAAAAATTGATGAATACGCACGAAGCGATGATGCCAATTTTCATATAGGAATTTTACATGGGAATTTAGAGGGAGCGACTGACCATAGTGCCTATGCTCCTTTTCAAGTGAAAGATTTGCTCGCTAAAAAAATGGACTATTGGGCTTTAGGCCATATACATAAACGTGAAATTTTAGAGACCATTCCTCCTGTTATCTATCCAGGAAACATTCAAGGTCGGCATAAAAAGGAAACGAAAGTAAAGGGATGCTACTATGTAGAATTAAGCGAAGGAGATGCTAGTTTAGAATTTATCCCAACATCTGAAGTGATTTGGGAGACAGTGAAAATAGATGCTAGCCCTGTAAAAACATTTGATGATTTATACAGACTTTGCCGGAATAAAGTTGATGAAAAGAGAGAGGAGAGATATTCCTTTATTATTTCCATCGAGATTGAACAATTGTATTTGGAAGAAACTTTTCTCGATTCCGATTTATTAGAAATTCTCCACCAGGATGAGTTAGATGCAGACTCTTTTGTTTGGGTTGCCTCCATAAAGATACAGGAAAATACGGAATGGTTAAAAGAGAATCTATTAAAGGAATCAGCATTTTATAAAGAATTATTTACTGTTTCAAAGGATTCCGAGTTGGTGGATGAAGCAGTCGCTCCATTATATCAACATCCAAAAGCCCATCGTTTTTTAGAGGAGCTTTCAGTCAATGAAAAACAAGAACTAGCAAAGGAAGCAGAAGAGTTGCTGCTTACAATGCTTATGAAAAGCGGGAGGTAACCAATATGGAACTAAAAAAGATTACCATTTACGGTTATGGAAAACTAGAAAATCTAACATTTTCTATCCATTCTCCCATCCATGTGTTCTACGGGGAAAATGAGGCTGGTAAATCGACAATAATGAGTTTTATTCATAGCATTTTATTTGGATTTCCAACAAAACAACAGACAGAACTACGGTATGAGCCGAAGCTGCAGCATAAATATGGGGGCAAATTAGAAATTTATTTTCCCGAAATTGGACTGGCAACAATTGAAAGAGTCAAAGGAAAAGCCACTGGTGATGTTACAGTCACTTTAGAGGATGGCAGGAGAGGGCAAGAGGAGCTTTTAAATGAACTGTTAGCAGGAATAGATAAAAGTCTTTATCAATCCATTTTTTCGTTTAATTTACACGGATTGCAAAATGTGCAGCAATTAAAAGGAGAAGAGCTGGGGCGATTTTTGTTTTCAACAGGGGCGGTTGGCTCCGACCGATTATTGAAAGCAGAAAATGAGCTACAAAAGGAATTAGACTTGCGCTATAAGCCTAGCGGAAAGAAGCCAGTTGTAAATGAAAAGCTCCAAGATTTACGAGATAAGCATGGTCAATTAAAAGTAGCGGAGAAGGATAATAATCAATACGTACAATTACTTGCAAAGAAAAGGGAGTTAGAAAAAGAAAGACAGCTAACAGAAGCTGAATTAAAGCAAGAAGAGCATGAAATACGATATTTGGAAGAATGGATAAAAATAAAAGAAATTGCACTAGAAAAGGATATATTGGAAGAGAAATTAGCTGCTTTCAAGGAGCTTAATTTCCCGCAGAATGGATTAACTAGATGGGGAGCGCTAAAAGAGAAAATGCTTTCTGTAGAAGCAGAGCTTCGCTATTTAGAAGCAAAAGCATTGGAAATAGAACAAGAAATGACCAGCTTTCCTATACAAGAAGAATTAATTAAATCTGAAAAGGATATTATATTGGCTGTAGAAAAATTTCCTGTTTATGAACAATTACAGAACCGGCAAAACCAAGTACAAAATCAACTGAAAAGTATAGAGGAAGAAATTAATAGTTTAAAAAGTAAATTGCATTTACCGATAGAAGAAGAGATTTTATTAAAGGAAAGTAATACAAGTATTTTCTTAAAAGAACAATGTGCACAAGCTGCTTCTAAACAACGGAGGTTAAAGGAGCAGAAAGAAGAGTTAGACGAGCGGTTAAAGGATGAACAAACAACTTTAGAATTATTAGAAGAGACAGTGAAGGAATATAAGCAGAAACTCTTGCCAAAAGATGAGAGAACGAGACTAGAAGAGCATGTAAAGAGTGATAATCAAGTTAGATGGAACAAAGAGAAGGCAGATCTACTATTAAGGGAAATCAAGCAATTGGAAGAGCAAGTAAAGGTAGAAGAAAAGCGTATTAAACAGAATACCATGATAACAAGTGTATTATCGATTTTTCTTTTACTAGTTGGAGTAGGGGCTTTATTTTTTGAGCAATGGTTCTTAACACTTATTAGCTTTGCTATAAGTATTGTTTATTTTTTGGTGTTCTTGTCTGGAAGAAAACTTGCTAAAAATGAAATTCGTAAAAAGAAGAAAAGAATAGTACTTATTAAGGAAGAAAGAGCTCAGTTACTTGCAATCATGGAAAAGGGACAGGGAATTTCTCCATATGAGGAACAGAAGCTAGATGATGATACAAAGCGTAGAGAGAAATTTACACAGCTTCAGTTTAAATTAGAGCAGCAAAATGAGAGCTATGAAAGAGTATTACAAGGATTTGAAAAGTGGGAAGCAGATTTTCTTTCCCACCAGAAGCTGTTAAGACAATTGGCTAATGAGCTTAGAATTCCTTATGAATTGGCAACACAACAAATATATGATGCTTTTTTGTTAATAGAAGAATGGAAAGCAAAAGATAGAGAAAGTAATTCTATTTATCAAGAGCTTGAAGAAATTCAACAGGAAAGGGAGCAGATTATTAGTAAGATTATCCACCTTTTTGAGAAGTTTATCGGAATGGAGAAAGAAACGATTGCTAATATGTGTTACCGATTAAAAACAGCACTAACGGAAGAAAAAAAGAAAAAAGACAGAATAGAAACCTTGCAGAGAAAACGAGATGACCTATCAGAACATATGGAGAAATATCAAACAGAGTATAATCGTTATGCAGAAGAAAAAACGGCTCTATTTTCAATTGCAGGAGTAAAGGAGGAAGAGGCATTTCTTGAAAAGGCAGCGCTGGAAAAAGAAAGAGAAACATATAAGGAGAGGCTTTCCACGATTGATGTTCAATTAGAAATAGCCCATATCTCCAAAGAACAAATTCCTTTGTACAAAAAAATCCTAGATCCTGAACGGCAATTAGATGAAAAACAAACAAAAATGGAAAGATTAGCGTCTCACTTGAAAGAGCTTTTAGAAGAGGCGGCAGCGATTAACTTTACGCTTTCACGAATTGAGAGTGGAGGTACGTATACTGATTTATTGCATACATTTAAACAATTTCAGTCTGAATTCAAAGAAGACGTAAGAGAATGGGCAAAATTTGCCGTTGCAAAACAGTTATTAGCCAAAACCGTTGAGCAATATAAACAAAAACAGCTGCCAGCTATGCTGCAGGAAGCAGAGGAAAATCTAGCTTTTTTGACAGAAGGGAAATACATTCGGATTTTGCCAAAGGAAGAAGGGGCAGGATTTTTAGTAGAAAGTCATCAGCATGTTTTCTATGAAGCGAAAGAATTAAGTCAAGGAACGACAGAACAACTATATTTATCTATTCGAATTGCTTTGGCACAAACGTTTTATAAAAGCTTTTGTTTTCCGTTTATTATAGATGATAGCTTTGTTAATTTTGATGAAAAACGAACGGAGAAAGTGATTCAATTATTAAAGAAGTGCGAGCAAAATCAATTGATTTTCTTCACATGTCATCGTCATCTATTAAAGCATTTTCCAGATAATAGTTTGCATGTATTACCAGCAGAGGAAAGAGAAACAAGCTTATAAAGATGGAAGAGGTTCATGCTATACTAAATAAAGAGAAAGATAAAGGAGAGAGTGAGTTGGATAAAAAAGGAGTACTTCAGTATGAAGTTGGGGAACAATTTGAGTCCTATTTATTAATAAAGAGTGCGACAAAAGCAATTGCAAGTAACGGGAAACCGTTTATGACGCTTATTTTCCAAGATAAAACTGGTGAAATTGAAGCAAAGCTTTGGGATGCTACAGAAATGGATGAACAGAGCTATCGGCCTGAAACAATTGTAAGAGTTAATGGTGATATTCAAAGTTATCGTGGAAAGTCTCAATTAAGAATTCGCCAAATTAAGGTTGCAACAGGGGAAGAGGGCGTTCGCCTAGCTGATTTCCTTGAAACAGCTCCACTTACAACCGATGAAATGTTAAGTAAAATCACTCATTATATATTTGAAATGCAGAATCCTAATATTCAAAGAATAACAAGGCATTTAGTAAAGAAGCATCAGGAAGCATTTTTACAATTTCCAGCAGCGACAAAAAATCATCATGAATTTGTTTCTGGCTTGGCATATCATGTTGTCAGTATGCTAGATTTGGCTAAGGCAATTGCTTCGCTTTATCCAAGCTTGGATAAAGATTTGCTATATGGAGGGATTATTCTCCATGACCTTGGGAAAGTAATCGAATTATCTGGACCAATTTCCACTTCATATACTTTGGAAGGAAATTTACTCGGACATATTTCCATTATGATTAATGAAATTGGTAAAGCAGCGGATGAGTTAGGAATAAGAGGAGAAGAAGTAGTGATTCTTCAACATTTAGTATTATCTCATCATGGAAAGCCTGAATGGGGAAGTCCTAAAGCTCCGTTAATTAAAGAAGCAGAAATTTTGCACTATATCGATAACCTCGATGCAAAAATGAATATGTTGGATCGTGTATTAGAAAGAGCGAAACCAGGTGAATTCACGGAAAGAGTTTTCCCATTAGAAAATCGTTCCTTCTATAAGCCGACATTTCATAAATAAAAGATTAAGGAGGAGTTCCGATGGTATCTCTTCCTTTTTGTTTGATTATTTACTATAGAATGTTGTTTTTTAATAGAAAAAGTCAATCGTTCAGGCGAGGAATAATAGCAATAAATTATACGAAAACAGCCACTTATCTAATGGTTGTTACGGATTATTTGGAAAGTTATTTCTTGTGAAAATCTGCGCTCCAGGGAATAATCTAGTTTTTCTAGCATAGGATGAAGTAAAAGGTAGTTATTACTAGAAAGGGGTAATTTTCAATGCTAGGAATTCCACTTTGGGTTATTTTTGTATTAGGAGGAATCGCAATAAGTGCGTTTATGGCAGTTAAAACAGGAAAAGAGGATAGAGCAACAGAAAATGAAATAATTGAACAAGAAGGAGAAGTTTATATGAAGAGGCTAGAGGAGGAGAAAAAACGCAGAAATGGAGAAGAGAGGGCGTATGAGAATTAACAATCTTAGTCTTTTAGTTCTATCCCACTCTTAAAAGACAGTAAGACTCCCCTCTCAAGCTTATGAGAAGATGAGAGGAAGATAGATAGGAGATCAACTGTCCGTAAAGGCCCGATTGGTTCAACTAACCATCAGTGAGTGAGGGAGGAAGGAAAACTCCCACTGATGGAAGTTTCACTTTATTTACTTCAAAGGATCTAATGCTATAAATTCATTTCTAAGCAGTGGAGCTCTGCTAAGGAAACGAATTTTATGGGGTTGGGTCCTTTGTTTTTTATGTCTGTTTTTACAACATATTTATGGTATATCCTTTTGTCCTTTTTTTCCTGATAAAAAATGGGTATATGTCCTGTTCCGAATTTAGGTCAAATACATATGATAAATTGAGCTTGAATAAGAGTTCAAAAGAATTCGCGTTAAGCAAATTCAAAAGGTTGTTACGGTTACGTAGTAAAAAGGGCAAATAGAGTTGGCGTACTATATGGAATTATATAAATAACAGTAAATTCTTTTATTTGGATCTCAGCAAGCTCAATCGTTATCAAGTGATCAATAGGTTTTAGTTTAGATAGAAGTGGACGGAGTTGTGTATAACTGAAAGCATATTGATCATCGATTGGAAGAAATTAACGCAGTCATATGAATAAAAGAAAGAAGAAAACCGAAACACCATAAATTTATTTAACAAATGGTAGCAACCTTAAAGGAGGTGTTACTATGGGTAACGTTTACGGCGGAGGTTTTGCTTTAATCGTTGTACTGTTTATCTTATTAGTTATCGTTGGCGCTGCATGGCTGTAAGCTATAAAAGCGTATAATGGCAATCTTACTAGGATGAGTGCCCATTTATGCGCCAAATGAACAACTGGAACGATAGAGAGAGGAGGAATCTTCATGTCTGGTGGAGGAGTTTACGGTGGAGGCTTTGCTTTATTAGTAGTACTATTCATCTTATTAGTGATCATCGGAGCAGCTTGGCTATAAGTTGATCTGAAGAAATATAAAAAGAAGCAAGTGTAACAGTCGGTATTCTCGACAATTACACTGCTTCTTTTCTACATATCTCTGTTTGCCAATATGATTAAAGGAACAGAGATGGTTAAAAAAATAATTTGATGTTAAAAAAGAATATCTACATAGGAAGAAATCAAAAGAATCGTGATAAGAACATTTATTGTTCGAAAAACTTTTGGTTGTTTTTCTTCAGGAATTTCTTTTTGTAAACATAGGGCATTTGTTAGTCTATTAATATTATATAAAATAAAAATAGCTAAAATAATGAAAATGGAGATCATCATTGATTCCCTCCTTATAAGCGGAATTTATTGTATGTTATTTACATTATCAAATAACAGGATAAAAAGATAGTATTATCAACTATTTTAGACGGTAACTTAGTATTTTTGTTCTGGAAAGAACTCGGATGATTCTCTTGCCTCCTTGCAATCTACCTTAAGGAGGCTGTTAAACAAGCATTCAAGTTTTATATCATTGTATGTTTCGTCAGACAATAATAGAATCTCTTTACGATAATTCACTAACATTATTTATCAATATCTCAAATCCATCTTCGTTTTCTTCGACATAACAAGAACGAGGAGAACGCCACAGGTTTTTCATTCGAATAAAATCTGGGACACACATCCCTGTATGATAAGCGAAAAGCATTAAAAAATAATGAACATAACTTGTAAAAAGGAAGCAAGATAATAATAATAGTCCACTAATAATTACAAATGGAATAATTAAGGCAAACTGAAAGTGTATTTTACCGATTGGTTCTTTTACCTGAATGTGAAGAACAGGTAAAAATTGCAAATGTCTATTCCATGTCTTTTTAATTTTATCCCCTAGATGAATCATCGGCAATAAATGTAATAATTTGTGTAAAGGATACATAAGTAAAATCATTGCCATAAATAATAAAAAGTAATCGTCAGAAAGTTTATTATGTGCAAAATAGGTTGTAATTGGTACATATAGAAAAAGGAAACAACCAATCATTGTCATAGAAGACAGAATAAATAGGCGCTGAGCTCCATATTGTTTATGGAAGTTGACAGTCTTCCAACAGTTCATGTTAATACCCTCCATAGGGAGAAATTTTTAGTTACTTGTGATGTTACTTTCTTGCTTGAATAACTAATAATTGGAAGAATATCTTTTCTTTGCCTTATCTTGCGTTTTAATCAAGCAAACTCACCTTGCTACTTTACGACGAAAAGAGTAAAAAATCAATAGTCTCTTTATACAAATTTAAGACATTTTTTTATTTAAGATTGGAAAGAAATGAAGGATCATTCTCTCTATGTATTTTTTACATTTGTAACATTTGTTTAAATTTTCCGAAAAAAAGACAAGAAAGCAAGCTGCCCTCTTATCTTTTTTTACCACCGGTCTAGAATGTCCCAAACCTGGAGTCCTTTTCCCCAATTTTTTTATTTCTCTATTTAGTAAATACGGGATCTTTTTTCTTTAGATGCCCTTCGTCCTCTTCCAAAATATCGTCAAGATTAGTAAAGGATTTCTCAAAAATTTCTATGAAGTTATCTCCGTAAATATGTTTAACGATTGTCATCATTTCGAGAAGCTCTGGAAACTTGCCATATAAATTTTTGATTGGTAAGGAGGCAGATAATGCTGAGCTGTTACTTGGATTATAATCTTCCATAATTTGAACAAATACTTCTTTGCCTTTATCTGTAAGACAAACATACGTATTTCTTTTGTCATTTTCTTTTTTCGAGAATTGTAGTAGTCCTCTTTCTTCTAATTTCTTCGAAAAATTAAATGCTGTTGAGACATGCATTACCCCAAAATTTGCTACATCTGAAATAGAGGCACCATTTAACTGGTAAGCAATCCAAAGTATGTGGTGCTCATTAATGTTCAAATCATACGGCTTAATCCAATTTTGCCAATCCTTTTCGATTGCCTTCCATAATGCTTTGCTAAGTTGTCCAATTCTTTGAGTGAAGAGTAAAGCGTCCTTCATTGAGATCTGACTTTCATTCATCCACAAATCACCTACTTTTCTGTTATCTATAAACATTATGCCAATAAAACAAAAATTAATAAAGATAAAAATTAACAAAATTTTTAGAAATAAGAAATTTTGTTTAAAGTAAGCGCTTTAATGTATAAATATGTATCAACCCGAATGGAAATCCCTTAAAATGTCTATACATTTTAAGGGATCGGAAGAGAGGAGAAAAAGAAGAATAAGCATTTTTGTGTGTTCTAAAAAGACGTAAAAGTAAAGTTTAGAAAAATCATAAAAAAAAAGAAGTGAATAAAAAATTAATTTACACCAAAAAAGCAGCTAGGTAGAGTTAAGCAGAAATGGTATAAAAGAGAAATGAAAAATTATATGCGAATAGAAATTTAACATAATCGTGTAATGAAATATAACATGAAGAGAGAGGGTGAGGAGGAATAAAAAAACGGAGGATATCCATGTTAGAAATCCTCCATTTTTTATCTG
>Ga0209463_1001275_pt1 | contig 15757 bp, 22 predicted proteins | sample AgamicMgSfrz_FD_187169 | JGI IMG/M metagenome (GOLD analysis project Ga0209463, IMG submission 187169) | Agave microbial communities from Guanajuato, Mexico - Mg.Sf.rz (SPAdes) (version 2) | ecosystem: Host-associated > Plants > Phyllosphere > Phylloplane/Leaf | place: Guanajuato, Mexico... | reverse complement strand
ATATTTTATCGTAAATGCAACGTATTTGCGTTTTCGAACAGGTCCTTCTTTGCAGCATGAAATACAACGTTATTTAGAAAAAGGAGAACAACTTCAAAGTTTAAATGAACAACAAGAAGTAGATGGTTATACATGGACAAAAGTAAAAGATGCTTCAGGTCAAGAAGGGTGGATTGCTACCATCTATACAAATTATCAACAATAAAAAACGACGCATGTGCGTCGTTTTTTTAATCTAAATCTTCATCATCATAGTATTCGCTGAATAAAAAATCATCGTCTGTTCCGTCAGAATCAAATAAATCATCTTCTTCTTCATCTTCATCTAAATCATCTAATGCAATTTCATTTTTAATAAATGATTTGGTAGTAGCCAACAACTCTTCTGAAAAAGCTACTAATTCATTTGGATTCAAAATAAAAATATCTGAATCGCCTTCATCTGTTTGGAAATTTTCGCTTAGTGCGCGAATTTCTTCAAAAAGTTGTTCAAGATAGATTTTTTTTGGTTGCATATATACCCGTTAGAAATTATTCCATAATTTCTAACAGTTCACCTCCTGTCTGAATTATTTTCATTTCTAACAAGAAGTTTATTGCTGAAAAGTGAATTTCCTTCCAAAAACAAAATAAAAGGTAAAAAAAATTATTTAGTGAATTGTAAAGAAGAATAAGGGAGTGTATAAACCATGAGAAAAGTGAGCATTTACAACAGTTTTATGAACGATAACAACAACAAAAGGGAATACTTGACGAACAAATTAAAAGTAAATGGGTTTTCAACTTCCCGAAATGGAGAACTTCTTATTGTGATAGGTGGAGACGGAACTTTTTTATCAGCCATTCGAAAACGATTAGATCAAAATCCAATATTTGTGGGCTTCAATACGGGTAATCTTGGGTTCTTTTCAGAATTTACAATGGATAAAGTAGATGAATTTATTCATATGTTAAAGAGAAGAGAATACTACATTGAAAATATTCCAGTTTACGAAGTGCGCATGAGAGAAAACGGAGAAGAAAGAATTGAATATTTTGTCAATGATTTAGTTATTGAACGAAAAAGTACACGCATTTTACATATGAGCGTACAAGTAAATGAAAAAAATCTATGTTCTGTTTCTGCGGATGGATTAATTATATCAAGTGCACTGGGGAGCACAGGATATAACGTAAGTGCTGGAGGAGCTATTTCATTAGATTGTGAAAACATTTTACAATTAACACCAATCTCTCCTGTGACATCCAAAGCGTATCAATCATTATCGGATTCCATCATTTTAAGCAATCGAAATGAATTAACCGTTTTTCCTAATTATAAAAAACAACGGGAGTTTCGTATGGTATGTGATGGAAAAGAAATTAAAAGTAAAAATCCACGTTTTATTGAAATCAAAAAAAGTAACAAAGAAATTCGTATTCTTCGTTCTAAAAAATTCAACAATGTTCAACATTTGAAGAATAAAATGTTTGATTCTGAATAAACTAGGAATATGGAAAAATTAAAACGATGGATCCAGAAAAGAAAACGGAAAAGAGAAATTAAAGTGTATTTAAAAACAGTAAAAAACTACATGGAGTAATCTTTGTAGTTTTTTACTGTTTTTAAAAGACTTTTCCCCCTAAAAAACAATTTACTAAGGGGAGGTGTATAAGTTTTGCTTACACTTAAAAACGTACAAACAACATATGGAGAACAAACCATTTTAAATGGAATAGATCTCGCCATTAATGAAGGTGAATTTGTTTTTTTAACGGGACAATCAGGCTCAGGGAAAAGTACATTATTAAAACTCCTTTATCGAGAACTAGAAACATACCAAGGAGAAATTTACATAGGTACAGACTTATTAAAATCCATGCCTAAATATCAAACAAGAAGAATGATTGGCACTATTTTTCAAACTTACGAACTACTTCCTCAGAAAAATGCCTTAGAAAACGTGATGCTAGCAGGTGAAGTTGTGGGAAGAAATGAAAAAGAAATTGAAAAAGAAGCGCTTGAACTTCTAGATAAAGTGGGGTTAAAAGGAAAAGAAAAACGATTCCCTCATCAATTATCTGGAGGAGAACAACAACGTGTAGCCATTGCCCGCTCGTTGTTAAATCGTCCTAAAATTTTATTAGGAGATGAACCAACTGGAAACTTGGATCCAAAAAATGCACAAAACATCATGGAATTGTTAAAAGAGATTAACGAAAAAGAAAACATTACAATGCTAATTGTGACGCATTCAACAGAATTACTTGAGAAGTTTCCTTCTAAAATTTTAGTGATCGAAGAAGGGAAGGTGAAAGAAGTATGAATATTTTAAAATATTATTTACGAGACGCCCGAGAAGGAATTAGCCGTAACAAAGGAGCGGCATTTGCTACGGTGTTACTTATTTTTATTTCATTGACGATTACAGGTGTGGCTATTTTATTTAAATCAAGCGTAAATGATATTGTTACCTATTTAAATGGACAAGTGAAAATTAAAGTGTTTGTGGATACAACACTGGTTAATACGCAAGATGTAGAAAGTATTTTAAAGAAAAATCCTTATATTGCTTCCACTTCCATTGAAACAAAAGAAGAAACGCTTGAAAAGTTAAAACCGCTTTTTGATAACAAAGATTATTTATTTAAAGCGTTTCAAAAAAGTCATCTCCCTGATGCGATTATTATCGAATTAAAAGATAAAAAAGAGATTGAAATTGTAGCAAAAGAATTAAAAAAAATAAATGGAATTAGTGATGTTATTTATGCTCAAAAATTTGCTCAAAAACTAATTCAATGGACAACTACAATTAACACCTACGGAATTGTTGTAGTTGGAGTCTTTATTTTTTCTTCGTTTCTAACGGTTAGCATTTCAATTAATTTAGCCCTTTATCAACGACAAAAAGATATACGTGTAAAATTGTTATTAGGTGCCAAAGAAAAACATGTGCGAGCTCAATTTTTATTTGAAGGCTTTTTATTAGGAATGATTGGAAGTTTGCTAGCAAGTTTTGTTCTTTACTTTATTTATCAACAAGTGTTATTCCAACTACAAGTAAAATTTTCAACCATTTTTTTCTTTAATGATAATTACATAAATATTGTCATGTTAGCCATTGTTGTGGGAGGTTCTTTAATTGGTGTTTTAGGAAGTTTTCTTTCAACAAGAAGGTTGATGAAACATGCGTAAAACATTTTTTGTCGTGTTGATAACTTCTTGTTTATTTACGGTAGGTGTCTATGCCCATGTAACAGGTGTGTTTAAAGATTTTTTAGTAGGAGTTGGTGATGATAACTCCACTCAAAAATTAAAAACATCACTAGAAGAAACGAAAAAAGAAATTGAAGAACTATCTCCTCAAGTGAAAAATATGAAAAAAACGTATGAAAGTAATCAACAAGATGCTGTGTCAAAATTGTTATTTTACAACACGATTGGAATGGATGCTTATTTTACGCTTTTAACCCATTCAAATGATGCGGTGGATGTTTTAGCCAATCAACGATTATTTGAAAAAAAATTAGAAGATGATTTGCAATCATTAAATTCTTTATATTTATCGTATATGCAATTAAAAACAGCAAAAGAATCTCTTGAAGGGCATGTAGAACTTCTTCATATGATTGAAAAGAATTTAAAAGCCCGAGAAACATTTTTAAAAGAAAATTCAGTTCCGCAATACAATAAACAACAAAACGCCATCTTTTTAACCAATATTGCACAAGTAATGTGGGAAAATGATGCCGCTAAAATTGATGAAGTATTGTTCGATGATGCAAAAAAATTAGCGAAAAATCCTGATAAATATGTAACAAGAGATGGATATTCTTATAAATTAGAAGAAAAAAAAGTAAACAAAGATATGAAAGCGACATATTTTTTCCGTTCAGACCATATTTATGTTCATTATCATAAAGGTGAAGCTGATATCATTTTAATTGGTTTGTATGATCAAAACAGTCAAGGATATCCTCAACTTCATTTTGAAGCAGGGTTTATGAATGGTATTATGTTACCAAGTAACTTATTAGATCCGATTGAATCGTTCCAAATAAATTTTGGAAAAAATCTTGTTGTTAAACAAGGGAATGGATATACTACATTTGTTCCAGAGAAGTATTCAGGAATTTAAAAAAGGGGAGTGAAAAAATGAAAAAAGTTTTAACCGTTATTGCAGCAAGTTTTATCGCCTTTACGACAACTAGTTATGCACATATTACAAATGAAAATACAATTTACGAAGATGTTGAATATTCTCAAGCAAAAGAACAATTAGTCGCGCTTCGTTCTATTAATGCGATTGGTTATGAAAGTGGAGCAAATGTATTTGAACCACAGAAAAAATTAACAAAATTAGATTTAGCTTTTCATGTTTCTACGTTTTATGCATTAGGTGGAGACGAAGAAGAAAGTACCTTAACAAAAGAACAAACAGCTCAACTTGCAGTGGATAAAGGGTATGTTGATTCTCTTGAAGGAAATGCCACATATCAAGATGTAAACAAAGCATATTTTGATGGAAAAATCGATTTAAAAGAAGAAAAGAAAGAATTAACAAAAGAAGAATTCGTTTTCTTCTTAACGTATGATTTGAAAGATTTATTAACAAAAGCGCATGTGACAGAAGGTCCTACTGGAACAGTTGATAGTGTGAAAGTAGCAGGTGAAGAAGAAATTACATTTGTTGTAGATGGAAAAAGTTATGCGTTTTATGGACATGGAAAAGTCATTAATGGACCCGTTGATTTAACGCAGTGGAAAGGAAAGAAAATTGGGGAGTCTTACCTAAAAGATAATGCGCTTATCTTAGTAAAAGCAGATGAAAAAATTGCTCCTCTTCCACAAACAGAAAAAGATAAAATTGATGCATTGCTTGTACAAAAAACAGTTGAAAAATCAACGAATGCAGTAAAAGAAACGAAAAAAGAAGAAAAAACAACAAAAACAGATGAAAAAGAAGAAAAAGGATTCCCAATTGCACCTGTTGTTGGTGTTATTGTAGTTGTTCTGTTAGTCGTGTTTTTTGTTGGTAGAAAGAAAAAATAAAAAGTGCCTTTTGGCACTTTTTTTAGAAAAGTTTCGTTTTTTTTTACACGAAGCTTTTTTTTCTGTTTATCATATAAACAAGAACAAATCTTTATTTTAAAAAGAAAAGAGGTGAATGAACATGACAAGAATTGAAAAATCAAAAGAAAAATTAGCAGTTGGAATGAAAACGGTAGGAGAAGGAGAGAAACTAGCACTTATTTTTCAAGAATTAATTAATCAGTTGCCTACCTATAAAGAGCAACGTGAACTATATGCTTTTTATAAAACATTAAAAACGAAAAAAGACCTAGTACTAAAATAGGTCTTTTTTTTGGGAAGAAAACTTGAAAAAACAAAACAAATACGCTATAAGAAGCTCGTACTAAAAAAATTAGTAAAAAGGAGCTGAAAAAATGAAAAAACGTATTTTAAAAATTGCGGCATTTATGTGTTTGTTGCCGTTAGCGTTAGCAGCATGTTCTTCAAATGAAGTATCGGTTCAAGATCCAACAGGAAAAGTTAAAACTGATTTATCTTCTCGTTTAAACACGTTAAATTATGACAAAATTACGGTGCAGGTAAACAGTGTAACCGTGCAAGAAGATAGTTATTTAATTGATAATGTTCCGTATGTATCGGTTGATGCATTCAAAGCTCTTTACAATAACAAAGTAGATGGTATTGAAAAAGTAAAAACAAAAGACATCAACGGTGAAAAATATGCAAAAGTAAAAGATATTCAAAAAGCAATTGGAGCAAATACATATAGCTATGACAAAAAAGAAAAATTAGCGTATATTCTTCATTTGCCTAAAGGTGTCAAACAAATTACGCCTCAAATTCCTGGACATGGTGCTCACTGGGCTAAAATTTCCGATATGATGAACAATGGCGGACCAGTTTATGGAACAATTAATGGAAAAATAGCGTTTGTAGAATTTGAAGCAGCACCAGAGTTTTACAAAAATAAAAAAGTGGAAACGATTGAAGGTACACCTGTAGTAAACAACGTGTTGCCTGCTTTTGGAGATATTCCACAACCTTCTATCAATCATGTAAACTTTGTATATACACCGAAAGGTCATGAAATGATGACATTTGAACACTATGCACTTCATGCTTATTTTGTATCACCAGAAGTAGTAGAAAAAGCAGGATTAGTTGTGATGAAAACGGGTGCTTCATCTACTCCAACTGAAGATACGTCATCTACATCAACGACAACAGAAGATACATCTTCTTCTACAACAACTGAAAGCAATTCCATGGAAGGCATGAATATGAGCGGTATGTAAAAAACTAAAAAAACAGGCTTATGCCTGTTTTTTTAGTTTTTTACAAAAAGTGTAAATTTTGTGTATAATAAAAAAAATTAACATAAAGGGAGCGTCGATTAAATGAGTCAAATCATGAAAAGCATTGTTGAAAACGACGAATTATTTAAAAACTGGGCAAAAAAAATCATTTGTTTACATGATGCAGTAACAAAAGGAGATCGAATGGGAAAATATATAGAAAAGAATAAAGACTATTATCATGAAGAATTTATTCATAGTCGCTTGTGTTATTTACTAAAAGGAATTAAACGAGATGATTTACGTTCACATTTTATGAATAACTTTCTTAAAGAAAGTCCGACGATGTCGGATTGGTTAAAAAAGCATGATAAAGAAGTGCATTACTTAACAACGTATCCATACGAAGAAGCAATGAGACTCATTAGACAAAAAGAAAACGAACAAACATTAACGTATCAAAAAACCATTGAAAAAGAAGTAGAAGCTGTTTTTCAACGCTCGCGCGTTTTATTTATTAAAAAACAAATCGACCTTTCTTTAGAAAAAAAAGACAAAGACCAATTTATATTTTGGACTGAAGAGTTAAAAAAAGACATGGGATAATCCTTGTCTTTTCTTTTTAAAAAAGGTAAACAGTAGAAAAAAGCAAATATGTTGAATAACTAACACCACTTGTTTTATACTGGTTGTGTTACCTTTTTCTTATCTTGACTTTGTACCTTCTTTATTTATCGAGGTTTACATAATTTGACAAATGAAAGGGATGAAAATCCAGTAAAAAAAAAGAAAAATTGTATTTTGCTTGTGAAAATTGTGATAAACTATTAGTATGTATCAACAACCGAATAAGGAAAAGGAGCGATAAAATGAAAAAAGTAAACAAAGTAATAAAAACTATTATTATTTTTAATTTTTTCCTTTTTGTTGGTTTGGGGATTTACAGCAGTACTCTCCAAAAAACAGAACAACCAAATGTGAAAGAAATTATTTATTCACAATTATGGGATTTGGCAAAAGAACATAAAGATGAAGCAAAAACTCTGACACAAAAACAAAACGGAGACGTTGTGTTACAAATTAAAGGCGATGATACAGCTTACACCGCTTCGGTGCCTGCACAAAATGAAATTGCAAAACTGGTAAAAGATTACCGAATGGAATATAAAGTAGAAAAAGAACAAAAGTCATTCGCAAGTTTACTTTCAACTTTTCTTACATACTTAATTCCCATTGCTGTGATTATCTTCATTTTCTCTATTTTTTCTAGTCAGAAAAAAGTAATGGGGAAAGCAGATTCAATGGCAAAAGCAAATTCTAAGAAAAATGCAATTCCTGATGTAAAACGTTCTGATATTGGCGGGATTTCTCCTGAAACCAATGCAGAAATTGATCAAATGATTGAAGTGTTCCAACAAGCAGAAGAAGCTGAAAAATTTGGTATTCGTCCGCTAAAAGGTACTGTATTATATGGTCCTCCTGGAACAGGTAAAACGTTATTAGCAAAAGGAATCGCCAACCAATTACAAGCATCATTTTTCACGATGAGTGGTTCAAGCTTTGTAGAAATGTATGTAGGTGTTGGTGCAGCGCGTGTAAGAAAATTGTTTGAAGAAGCCCGAAAAGCAGCTCCTTCTCTTATCTTCATTGATGAAATTGATGCTGTTGCAGGAAAACGTGGTAACGGAAATCAACGAAATGAAGAGCGAGAAGCGACATTAAATGAATTCTTAACGCAATTAGATGGAATGAATTCAAATGAGCAAGTGTTAGTCGTAGCAGCAACAAACCGTTTAGATATGTTAGATGAGGCATTTCTTCGTCCAGGACGTTTCGATTTGAAAATTAAAATTGATTTACCTGACTTAGAAGGAAGAAAAGAGATTATACATATTCATTCAGCGAAAAAACCGTTATCAAACGAAGTTCGTGAACGAATTGATGATATTGCAAAAATGACATATGGACAGTCAGGTGCAGATATCGAAGCATTGTTCTTAACAGCTGCCAACCATGCGTTTTCATTGAAAAAACAAGAAATCGACATGGAAGATATCCATCACGCATATGATCGTATGCTTTTAGGTTCTTCTGGACGTAAAATCGATAAAAAACACACAAAAGAGCGCGTTGCGTATCACGAAGCAGGGCATGCTCTTGTTGGAGCGATTGTAAATCCTGGAAGTATTCGAAAAGCGACAATTGTACCGCGAGGAGATGCACTTGGATTTGTGGCACAATTACCACAAGAAATGCAACTTCAAACCAAATCTCAACTTGTTGATCGGATCAAAATGATTCTAGCTGGAGGAGTAGCAGAAATGAAAATTTTCGGCGAACACTCTGTTGGAGTTGGAGGAGACGTTCAACAAGCGAAACAACTAATCGAACATATGGTTGAAGTAGGTATGGGAGATGGAGATTTTGTTCTTTCTTTTACAGAAAAAGAAAAACAGGAAAAAATGAAAAACATTTATCAAGAAGCGTTAGAAGGTTGTAAACAAATCATTGATACCCATATCGATGTGTTTAAAAACTTAACGCGAACACTGCTAGAAAAAGAAACAATTGACGGGAGAGAAGTGGAAGAAATTATCTTTGGTACTTCAGAACCTGTTGAAGAGACGACAGTAACATTAGAAAAAACACACGAAGCTTAATTCGTGTGTTTTTTTCTTTTTTTTCTCTTCCAATACGAAACCGTATGATCTGCTACAATATGTGCGGTACTTGCCATTATTATACCGATAATAAACGAAATAACCAAAGAAAAATGAGTACGTAACCATGAAATTAATGCATGGTGCAAATACAAACTATCCACACCAAAAGCAGCAGGTAGTAAAGAAAAAACACCGTTACATAAAATAGCAAATCCATACACAACCATTACATATAATAAACAAAGATAACCAATTCGAATAATATCGCTAATAATGATTCCGTGTGTCCAAAAGGAACGATGATGAAATGATTTTCGATAAGGAATCCAAATAAAACGTAACCATTTCCATCGATAAAATGGACGTGATTTGGTATCCAAATCAGGACCTAAAAAATAAGTTCCAAAAATATACCCAAGAGTAAACAACAATGTCATGAGGCTAAAATGATATCCTAGAAAAAAAGAAACCAGATTGAGTAAAATAATAAACACCCAGTTAATTTTTTCATGCGTTCTGCCACTTGGCATAAAATCCCTCCTTTTCATACATACTTTATAAAAAAAGAATAAAAACCTAAAAAAAGACCCATAATGGATCTTTTATAAGGAAAAAAATAAAAAAGGCAGAAATAAATTCCGCCTTTTTTTTATTTTTTTCCACTTTTAATAAAATTAGTCTTAATATTTTCAAAATTCTCCATAAAATAATTTCCTTTTTTACGAATACGTTGGATTGTGTTATCAATTGCTTTCTTTTTCTTTTTGATCAGTTGTAAAAAATCTTTGTACATTTCATCTGTAATTTCGTACGCTTGACGAAAATCTTCATCTGCCAATAATCCTACAAGATCTTTGTACGCAATATCTTCAAAATCATACATTCCAATATATGTAATTTTGCTAATGTTTTTAATCACATCAAACCCAATTTCTTCATAAGACAATCCAAGTGAATAAAGATCTAATACTTTTTCTTCAAGTTCTGTTAATTTCTCTTTAATTGCTTCATATGTTTCTTTTTTAACACATGATTCTTCAGGAGCGAACGTCTCACTTTTAAGTAATTGTTCAAACGTAATTTCTGATTCCGTTCCAATTGGTGAATGATAAGAAAATGATTCGTTTAGCACCTTGTTTTTGTAATTGGATGAACGTAGAATAAGGGTTCCAATATGCTTTTCAATAACATGTTTTGAAAAATCTTTAAACTTGGTTTTTCGTTCAATTTTAAAATCATCGATTGCTTTAAATAATCCTAAAAAGGCTTCTTGAGTTAAATCATTGGCTTCAAAACCACGCAAATAAAATTTATTACGTAATCGGTTAATGATTTTTTTAACAAACGGTTGGTAACGTTCGATTAAAAATTCCATTGCATCTCGTTCACCTTCTTGGCTCATAAGAACTAATACTTCATCACTTGCTTTTTTGAAATTATTTTCATAACGACGAATAAGCTCTTCTTTCGCAAGACGAGATTGAGACTGAACCAAAATGAGTAAAATGTCATCTGATAACGTATCTAATTGACCAAAATGACGTCTTCTTAAGAAATAACTAGGTGCATACCAACCTGTAAACTGGTGTAGTTTTGATAATAATTCATCATCAAGTTCTGATAAATCAACTAAAAACTGATCCTCCATATTTTCTGCATATTGTTCGCTGAAAATATCTTTTACGTCATATAAATTCCCTGTTTTGTATGGTAAATAAAAATCAAAAATCGCTTTTCTGTTTCCTTTTTGTATCGATAAAAGCATTTGTTCTTGATGTTCGTTCATGTTTACTCCTCCTGTGTTTTGTTATATCACGATAATAAAAAATGTTTTTTTTATTCTTTGTAACCACAATATAGCACTTTTTTTTGGTAAATAAAAGAGGATTTGAACCATATTTTGAAAAATAATAGATAAAAAGTTAATTTTTTATTATTTGAAAAGATATATGAAAATAAAAAAAGGACCTGTAGGTCCTTTTGTATTACAGAATATTTTTCATTTTAGCAAGAAATTCTAAGCGTTCTTTGTTAAAATGACTTGTTTCAGATGCGTACTCATATAAAACATCAATACGATCAAGAAAGAATTCAAAGATATCTTTTAAAGGTTTATGACGTAAATACTGTTCAAGTGTATTATATACAAATCCTCCGCGAATATCTGCTTCTGGAACATATCCTATGTAACGTTTTTGATCATAAACTTGATAGGCAATTTCCCCACTTTTTGTTAAGTACACTTCATGACTAATAAATTCTTTGTCGTCTCTTCCATATACATAAATCAACAAAGCTTCTTCGCCATTAATTACTTTTTTTGTTGCAAAAGGAAACAATTCTTTTGTAATTTTTAAGAGTATCTGAATCTCTTCTTTCACAATTTCGGTTTCTTTATTACGAAATACTTCTAAATTCTCATGAGCGTCTTTTAATTCTTGAATTAAATCTTTAATTTCCACGATACGCACACCTCCTGAAAAAAATATACCACAAAAAGATGTGCTGACAAGTAAAATCATCCAATTCTTTTTACATACCACACGTATTCACTACCAATAAACGGATGGGAAAGATCATATGTATGTTGAAATAATTCATCTGAAATCGTCGTTTCAAAAAATAATTCATAATAAGGTTTGACTAAATCATCTTTCTTTTTCTCATGATGAAAAGATAAAAATTCTGATAATGGAACGGGAAAGGCAAGATGAGATGACGTTTTACCAGGTAACCAAAAATACAATAAATGAAAAGGTTGATCTGGAAGAAGGGTGGAAAGGTCTTCTTTGAAAAAAAGAAGTCCTCTTTTTTTATCATTCATTAAAGCTACTTTCATTTCCATGAAAGAAAGAGAAGAAAAAGCGTCTGTTTGTTGTATGTTTTTAAGTGTTGTAATCATAAAAAATCCTCCTATTCTTTCTTTATTATAATAAAGAAAGAATAGGAGGATCAATCTTAATCTTTTTCTAGTTATTGATAATTTTTCCACCGCGTTCGCTGCACTTCTCACAGTATTTCATCGCAGGTTTGGTTGCTAAAAAAGAACGATGACAATTATCGCATTCTTTTACCTTAGGTTCATAAAAATCATTTGGATTAACCCTATTTTCATCAGGATCGTGATGTTGAGATTGATCATGTGCTTCTTTGCATGACTCACAATAAATAGAAGCAGGATGATTGGACATAAATTCGTTTCCACAATCTGAACAATTTTTTTTGACATAAGACCAATTAATCACTCGTTTTGTTTCTACTAATTGATCCATTGGATCAAGTTCATCAATAAATGTTTCAAACGCTTCAAATGAAGCAAAAAAATGTTCAGGAGAAGCAGGTTCAAATGGTTTTTCGGTTATCGGACATGTTTTCATATAAAACCTTCTTTCTATCATATAGTATAAAACTAGTATGAAATACTTTACTTAAAAATATACATAAAAAAAGAACGTTTAGACAACGTTCTGATTTTTAGCGCCATGAGAAAGTAAAGCAACGCGGTATTTTGATTGATAACGAATATAATGAACAAGTTCATTTACTAGATCTTGTGGTAAATGTTCATCAATTACTTCGTAGTCTTCTCCGTTTTCATTCATGACGTAAATAGCATGCATACCATCGTAAAAACGAATAAAGTATTGCGTATCACCTGTTTGTTTGAAACGAAAATAAATATATTGAGAACCATATTCTGCTTTCCAAGAATCCAAAATAATATCGTTTACTTTCATGGTAGAAAAACGTTCAATTTCGTTTGTTAACCATGAAAAATAAAGCAAGTCATATTCAATTAAATGATAATACGATGCATCATTTTCTATGTATGTTAAACAATCTTGTTCTAATATGTATTTGTTTTCTGCTGTTTTGTTAATAATTTGCCCATTTTTCACATCATAATGAAGCGAAACATCACTTACTTTTCCTTCAAATTCAATTGGAATAATGAAATTCGCTTTATGAAAAGACGAAAGATCGATTGTTGAATCCATTGTTGCTTGTTCCCACATAATTTTCATGTATGTCACCTCTTCTCTTATTATATACGATGTAATGAGCAAAAAGAAAGAACATTTTTTTAGTAAAAAATTCTAATTTGATAAAAAAAACATACACTAAAACAAAGAGGTGATTTTAGTGAAACAACGTTACGCTGCACCATCAGAACAGGCAAAAGAATTATTAATTGACGTGTTTCGAGATCTTGCGAAACAAAGCAATTCATCACTAACCAATGAACATGTAAGAAAAATAGAAGAAGCGGTAGATTGTATCATTACAGAAACAAGCGTAAGTTAAAAAAAGAACGAACAAATTCGTTCTTTTTTTATTACATAAAAAATGTAAACATAATAGGTGCGCCCAAAATGGCGATAAAACTAAGTAAAAGAGGAAAAATCAACAGCATCGCGCGTTTTTCTGGATGAAAAGTAGATCTGAAGGAAATCCAATACGTTATTAGGCAAGAAATCGCATAAAGAGGCATCGAAAATGAAAGATATTGCGCTTCTGTTACTTCTGCACGGAAAATTTCAAAAAAAGTAAAAAAACCAATAAATACAAGCGGCGAAAGCATAACAACTAAAGCTATTTCTTTTACTTGTTTTACTTGTTGTAAAAGTTTTTGTTCCTCTTGTTCTTTTTCTTTTTGTTTGAAAAATTGTTCCATTTCACTGCGAATTGTTTCTTTTAGATTTGCTTCCAATATGATCACCTCACTTCATATTCAATAATTCATTTACTTTCTTGTCCTGTCCTTCTTAAAGAAGAAATGTATTTTTACCACAAAAAGAAAAAGGCGGCTATAATAAAATCATAAATATGATTTTTTCAGGGAGGAATAAAGATGAATTCGATTAATTTTCGTGTCAACTATACGAATACAAGTGATTTCCAAAAAGATGAACCGCGGTTTACAGAAGTAAACTTTCATGATCTGACAGATGAAGTGATGAAAAAATTAAAAGAAATAGATCCGATGTTTTTGCTTCAAAAAAGTAAAAAGTTTCAAGAAGAATTACTTCGACGTCTTATGTTAAATGGTCATCATAATATTGAACATAAAAACTGGGAAAAAGGTATTTTTTCTTCCAAGAAAAATGAACATCCACTTTTTAAATGTCATGTTGTCATTCAAAGCATTGAGTTTGATGATAAATATGAAGAACGCTTAAAACATGAAAGAAAGTGGTTTGATGAGTTTTTTGAAAAAAAGGAAAGTAAATAAGAAAATAAAAAAGAGATGACATTTCATCTCTTTTTGAAAGGATGGAAGTATATGGGAGAATATCGATTTGTTAATTACGATATTGCATTTGAAAACGATGTAGAAAAAGGAATACACTCTATTTCGTTTGTAATGGATGTATTGAAAAAAAATGTAAAAATAGAAACCCTTGAACTTAAAAGTTACATTAAAAACGGAAAAGAAATAAAAGAAGAAGTAGAAACGAGCATTGAAGAACTAAAAGATCTGTTTGAACTAAAAAAACGAGTAGAAGAATATCAAACGTATAAGGAATATTACAAAGCTTCTTTTTTAGAAAGATGTCAAGCTAGTTATGAATTAACTTCTTTTTTAGAAAAAAACGAACCTCTTTTACATCTTCATGTTGAAAAACAAAATGAAGATAGCCTCCTTTTTTCGTTTTCTATCGATAAATATAGCGAAAAATGGTTTACGGCACTTTTTACTCGTTTTCAACCGAATGGAGTGAAAATAGATGTAAGAGAAAGAGAAGATAAAAGTCCCATTACTGCTTTGCTTCAACCTCATCTTGTTGATGTAGTAAAAAATCAAATTTTAAAAAGAAGCACACAACGTGTCAAATTAATATCATGGGGATACCGATACGAAAACTAAAAGAAAGAGTGGGGAAAGAATTGTTTATTTATCAATTTAAAGAAGATAAAATAAAAATAAAATATCATATAAATGAACAGGAACATCGCTTATTACTTCCTTTTCTTTTAGAAGGTGAAAAATATATTTATTATGCCATCACGGTGAAAAAAGGGAAGGCAATAAAAAAATGGATAACAGGAACGATGGAAAAAGAAAAGATTAATTTTGCACCATTACGAAAAGTGTTGCTGTTGGATTTTGTCAATGAAAAAATTAAACGATTTATAAGAAATTGCGAAAAAGCCTATCTCTTAGAAGAATTAATGAAAAAGAAAGAAAAAAATATGCAAATAGAACTGGACTGGACGTTAGGAGATACTTTTCGTTTTAAACTCTCTCAAAAAGAAGCAAAACATAATCAATGGTTTGTTTATTTTGAATGTGATAAATCCATTTCTGTTAAAATGTTTATATGGGGCGGAGGTTATCAGAGTATGACAGATTTTGTTTCAACGGAAACGATACATGCTATTCAAAATATGATTGTAAAAGAAAGTGATCAACGAATACGTTTACTGTCTCGAGGATTTACCTATAACGAAGAAATTAAATAGAAAAAGAAGGCATACGCCTTCTTTTTTGTTAAGTCTCCTATGTCCTCGTAGGTTTCTCTAGTGGGCAACTTAAACTTAGTTCAAATGGCTTTTTATAAATGATAAACTCATCGTATTGTTAAGCAAACGGATGCGTTCATTTGAATGATGCATATAGTAATCTGAAACAAGTTGTTGAACATAAGGAATGTTCAAATCCTTTTGAAATTCGTCATCTATGCATATTTGAACGGCGATTCTATCTTTATTAGAAAGCACTTCAACAAAGCCTGGGGCTTTGTTAGATGTTTTTGCTAATAGAATAAAAAGCGATGTCCGTC
>Ga0209463_1001273_pt1 | contig 15772 bp, 12 predicted proteins | sample AgamicMgSfrz_FD_187169 | JGI IMG/M metagenome (GOLD analysis project Ga0209463, IMG submission 187169) | Agave microbial communities from Guanajuato, Mexico - Mg.Sf.rz (SPAdes) (version 2) | ecosystem: Host-associated > Plants > Phyllosphere > Phylloplane/Leaf | place: Guanajuato, Mexico... | reverse complement strand
AGTTGAAAGGGGAAATACTTTTGAAAACAACTTATGTAAACGCTACAATCGTAACGATGAATGAACAAAATGAAGTGATAGAAAATGGATATATCATTGTAGAAAATGATCAAATTATAGATGTAAATAGCGGGGAATTTGCTAATAATTTTGAAGTAGATGAAGTAATTGACATGAAAGGAAAGTGGGTTTTACCAGGGCTTGTAAATACACATACACACGTTGTAATGAGTCTCTTAAGAGGTATTGGCGACGATATGTTATTACAGCCGTGGCTTGAGACGAGAATTTGGCCACTTGAAAGTCAATTTACTCCAGAGCTTGCGGTCGCTAGTACGGAATTAGGATTACTTGAAATGGTGAAAAGTGGTACAACAGCATTCTCTGATATGTTTAATCCAATTGGAGTAGATCAAGATGCAATTATGGAAACGGTATCAAAGAGCGGAATGCGAGCTGCTGTTTCAAGAACTTTATTTAGCTTTGGAACGAAAGAAGATGAAAAGAAAGCAATTGAAGAAGCTGAGAAATATGTGAAGCGTTACTATAACGAAAGTGGTATGTTAACTACGATGGTTGCACCACATAGTCCATATACATGCAGTACAGAACTGTTAGAAGAGTGTGCACGTATTGCAGTAGAAAATCAAACGATGGTTCATATTCACCTTTCGGAAACAGAGCGTGAAGTACGTGATATTGAAGCACAATATGGAAAACGTCCAGTAGAGTATGCGGCAAGTTGCGGGTTGTTTAAACGACCAACAGTTATTGCACACGGTGTAGTATTAAATGAAGATGAGCGTGCATTTTTAGCAGAAAATGATGTTCGAGTAGCTCATAATCCGAATAGTAATTTAAAACTAGGATCTGGTATAGCGAATGTAAAAGCGATGCTAGAAGCAGGAATGAAAGTAGGAATTGCAACAGATAGTGTGGCATCTAACAACAATTTAGATATGTTTGAAGAAATGCGCATAGCAACATTATTACAAAAAGGTATTCACCAAGACGCAACAGCGTTACCGGTTGAAACAGCCCTTTCACTTGCGACTAAAGGAGCTGCTGAAGTAATCGGTATGAAACAAACAGGATCACTTGAGGTTGGAAAGTGTGCTGATTTTATTACGATTGACCCATCTAATAAGCCGCATTTACAACCAGCGGATGAAGTGTTATCACACCTTGTATATGCTGCAAGTGGAAAAGATATAAGCGATGTAATTATTAACGGAAAACGTGTCGTTTGGAATGGCGAATGTAAAACGTTAGATGAAGAGCGTATTATATTTGAAGCAAGTCGATATAAACGAGGTTTGCAAAGATAGGTATTTTTAGGATGTGGAGAAAGTCTTCTCCACATCCTGTTTTTGTGTGTGAACTTTTTTTATGTGTCGACATTGATAAAAAGAGGGAAAGGATAGATTTTTTATCAGTGTTGATTAATAAAACAGAAGAGAATGATTTAGATAAAATCACTAGTTTCAAAAATCCTTTACGTAATAATGATTATATGAAGTATTTTGATGCTACTTATTTTTTGTCTCGTTGACCCATTTAATAATGTCCTGGATGACGTACTCAGGAACATTAGCAGGGATTTCATATTCACTAGGAAGACTTAATTCCCCATCACCCTCCGTGAAGAAATGATTCAATTTTGGGTATTCATTGAACTGAACATTCCTGCGGTTTGAAAGCCCTTCCTGCCATTTTGTATATTCATTTTTTACTGTTACTTGATAATCGCGTGCTCCTTGCAGAATCAGTAAAGGCTCTTTTCGTGATTTTGCCTCTTCAACTGGACGCCACCTAGAAACATCATACATAAAATGAGGCGACCCAAAATTGTAGCCAGATGGAGGATGGTCAGGATTGAAAGTAGGATCTTGGATAAAAGCGACCTGTCTTTTTAGTTCATCGATTACTTCCTTTGGTGCCCCTAGGTATTGATTCTGATCAATGGCAATGTCAGTTAATGGGCGTGCAGGTGGTGCGAGTAAGATACTTCCTCTAACAAGTGAGGAAGGTGATTTGCTTAGTATACGCGGCATTGCGCCAGCTCCTAGACTATGTCCAAGAATGAAAATGTTATTTGGATCAATGCCTTCCTGCTGCGCTGCTGATTTTGCTGCATGTATGGCATCATCTGTAGTATCACGGTCTAACGTAACAGGTTCTGCACTCATCTTTAATGTGTGTGCTAAGGTGCGTTTTTCATAGCGCAACACTGCAATTCCGTTGGATGAAAGGCCCACCGCAAGGTCTCGTAAGATTTTTGTTCCCAGATATGTACTATCGCGATCATGGATGCCAGCACCATGAACAAGAACAACTACGGGTACCTTTTCACCAGGCTTATGTTTTGGAACTGTTAATGAGGCTGGTAACGGATAGGTAGAATTTCCAATGACGATTTCACGTTCTTGATAGGAAGCAGGTTGATCATATCTAGGATGCGGGATAATATAAGATTCCGGAGGCGTCCTTACCCCAACTTCATCTACTTTCCCGCCAGGTGTGAATTTAAGGAGTAATGGTATGGTAGTTCCTTCGATAGTTCCTGAAATTTCCACCGTCTGATGGACCAGGTTTCGTTCTTTTATCAAGGGGGGTTCCATGCTTTTTATCCCGCTCCAGCCACTTTGTATCCACCAGTTTTGTAATGTGTTTGCTGTAAACTTGGATTGAAAAGCAGCAGACGTTAACTGAAGTGCCTCTGCATACTTACCTTGCTGGAGATATTCAAGAAATAATGATGTACGCTCTGTTAAAGAGACTCGTTTCTTTTCTACAGGTTGTTTCTCACGTGTATCTGCGTGAATAGCTGTTGTTGTAAGCGGAAAAGATGAAATACCTAAAGAAAAGAGTAGGGTAAAGGAAAGTACTGATTTTTGTATTTTCTTTTTTTTATTCATGTTTTAACCTCCAATATGTGATGGTAAAAAACAGGTATGATAATTAAGGTTCTGTTGTAAAAACGTCTAAACCATTGATATGTTCATCTAAAACCAACAGTTCTGGTTTTGTCGTAATCGCTCTAGCAACTCCTAATCTCTCTTTCTTCCTTCGCATTATATTTTGACTATACGAAACAAAGTTCTCGTTTTTCTTACTTGATTCTTACAAAATCCTTAAGTGTATAACTTGACCTGGATTCCAAAAAACAAAACGGCATTGCTGAATGGAGATACGAAGATATCCCAACCAAACTGTACCCTATACGCCTATTAAGTTAATTATGGGGGGATTTATATGAAACAGAAGAAAAGTTAAAGCAAAAAGGGAGGTATACAATAGGAGATTTGTTATAAATACTTAAGCTTACAGCGCAGATTATACATTCAATCTTTAGCTATCCTTTTTAGAAAGGTAGCTTTTTTCTTGAACGAATAAATATTCAAAAGAATGTCGCATCTTTCTGTTAGTATTTCTGCTATAATATATTACGCTTTATAATATTTTATATTTAAGGAGAACAATTCATGAAGCTAAAAAAGAGCCATTTAATGGTAATGGCACTTGTTACATCTTTATTATTAACAGCTTGTAATAATAAGGAAAATAAAAGTGATGCAGAGGCAAAAAAACAAGTATTAAATGTAACAGTATCAGAAGAAATTCCTTCTCTTGATACTGCGAAAACGATGGATGGTACGTCAGCGCACGTTATGCAAAACATATTTGAAGGGTTGTATGTATTAGATGATCAAGATCAGCCTATTCCAGCGGTAGCAAAATCGTTTAAAAGAAGTGAAGATGGTAAAAAATATACATTTGATTTGCGTAAAGATGCAAAATGGTCAAATGGGGACAATGTAAAAGCACATGATTTTATGTTTGCGTGGAAACGTGCAATTACCCCTGAAACAGCGTCTCAATATGCGTCCATGCTCTTTTATGTGAAAAATGCGAAAGAGATCAATAAGGGAACAATGCCTCTTGATGAACTTGGCGTGAAAGTAATAGATGATTATAAATTAGAAGTTGAACTAGAACAGCCAATTCCTTATTTTTTACAGTTGTTAGCACTACCTATATACTTACCACAGCATGAATCATTTCTGAAAGAACAAGGAAAGAATTATGCATTGGAATCTAGTAATCTCATATATAACGGTCCATTTGTATTAGAGAAATGGAAGCATGAACAAGAGTTTCAATTAAAGAAGAATGCTACATATTGGGATCAAAAGAAAGTGAAATTAGATGAAATAAACTTTCAAATTGTAAAGGATACAATGACGGCTGTTAATTTATATGAAGCTGGTGATTTGGACCGGGTGCCTATTAATTCTCAATTTGTAGACAAGTATAAAGGGAATAAGGAATTACATATGTCGAGTGATCCTGGAATTGCTATGCTACGTTTTAATGAAAAAAATAATGCATTAGCAAATAAAAAGGTACGTCAATCTATTTCATTAGCGTTAAATAAAGAGGACTTCGTTGCTCACTTTATTAATAACGGGGCAAAATCTGCAAGCGGACTTGTACCAGTTGGTCATGTAAATGAAGAGACTGGTAAAGATTTTAGAAAAGAAAACGGAGATCTTTCTTCATACGATTTACAAAATGCGAAAAAGATTTGGGAAGAAGCGAAAAAAGAGCTTGGAGTAGAGCAAGTAAACTTCGAGTTTTTAACATTTGAACAAGATAATGCAAAACGTATGGCAGAATATATAAAAGGTGATTTAGAAAAGAATTTGCATGGATTAACGATACAAATTAAACAACAGCCATTTAAGCAAAAATTACAGTTAGAACAAACAGGTGATTACGATATAACTATGGCAAATTGGGGACCTGACTATAAAGACCCAATTAGTTATTTAGAGCTATTTACGACGGGTAATCAGAATAATAAAATGAATTACTCTAATTCTCGTTTCGATGAATTAATAAAGAAAGCGAAAACTGATTTTGTACTAGAACCAGAGAAGCGATGGGGAGCATTGCTAGAAGCTGAGCAGATATTATTAGAAGATGCAGCTGTAGCACCGCTGTATCATATTGGTTCAGCATATGTACAAAAGGATTACGTAAAGGGAATTGAAAAGCATCAATTTGGTGGTGTTTATACTTATAAGAATGCTTATATCGCTAATGAATAAATACAAAAAACCTTACTTTTTAAAAGTAAGGTTTTTTACAGAGGGGCAGGGAAATCCTTTGGTAGTGTTCCCGGTATATAAAGAAGATAAATGCAAAATTGTAGGTACGTATTCATAAGAAGTTACTTGAATATGGTTGCTATTCTTTATAGGGTTTTAATATCGGAAGAAGAATAGAAATATAGCATACATGGAATAAGGGAATGCAGTACAAATCAGCATACAAGCATTCTCTTGCTGTAACTATGTTTGTTTTTAATTATATAAAAAAATATTAGATTATATATTTTGTCCTTGGTATACTTAAAAGGTAATTTGGAGTATTAAGATGAATTGATAGAGAAGTTTGTTTGTAATTATTTGAGTATTATAAAAAATAATGGGAGCTTAAGTGTTCGATTGGAACGGGGCTTTTTCTATATGAATTAATTGGTATGTATAATACTTGGAGGGATATTAATTTGGGGATATCGGTGATTTGGTTTAGAAGTTAATGTTAAGGAATAAAGGGGAAAATTAGTATGAATAAGAAAGTGAAAAATTTAAAATATTTTATGGTTATATTAGCTTGCATTGCAATTTTTGGGACAGTTTTACCTAATGTATTAGATCCAAATGAATCATTAGCAGGGAAAATTTCAATTGCAACTTTCGGTACAATTGGAGCTTGTTTACTATTCTCTATAACTTATTTTATTGTAAAAAAAGCTATTTTAAGAGGTGGGAAATAAGATGGGACAAAATTTAGAGTTAGAATTACTTCCAATAGGATCTGTTGTAATGTTTAAAGATTGGGAACATCCATTAATGGTTTAAGGAAGAAGACGGATGGATTCTGAAACAAAAAAACATGGGATTATGTATGTTGTTATTTCCCTCGTGGTAATATTTCTTCAGAGTGCAATTTCTTTTTGAATTATGAAGATATTTCTAGTGTGTTACATCTTGGTTTTATTAATGAAACAGAATTAGAGTTTCAAAAATTATTTAAAAAAGAAATTGAAGAAAAGCAGCGATTCTTTTAAGATGTTGGTATTTTTGAAATAGTTAAAGAATGAATCTTAATTCATATACATAAAAAAGGAGAATTTCTATGAAATCACTACGTGTATTTATGATCCTCACTCTTGTTGTATTGTTAAGCGCGTGCAATACAGCAACACAAGTTACAAAGGTTCAAAAAAATGGCGAAACGACTTTGAAAATTGGTTCCCTGCAAGGGTATTACGATGTACAAACGCTTAAAGCTGAAAAAGGAAATGTGGAAATCCCTTATGAAGCAGCCGTTGAAGAAGGTACGATTTTATTGCAAGTTACAAAAGGTGATAAGGTTATTTATGAAGAAGAAGTCACTTCTCAAAAAGAAGGCTTGCTTTCTTTTGAAGCGCCAAAATCCGGATCATATGATTTAATTGTACGCGTGAAGGGTGAAAAAGAGAAAGCAAAAGAAATTCAAGTACATACTAAGCTATGAAAAAACGGCAAGTGGAGTGCACCCGCTTGCCGTTTCAATTTTCAGTGGATTCTGTTACAACATACGTTTATCAATTTAAGAAGTGATCCTCCGAAATTCCTAATGAAGATAAAATAAGAGATAAACAAAAGAATGTGTTACAACCTTGGCATGTTAGTAACGAAATTGATAACTCTCTTTTACATAATAAAAAGACTGGGTTTGATGCATTTGTATTTGAAAGAGGTGTAGATGGTAAAAAGCAAGTAGTAGCATTTAGGGGGAGGGACATAAGGTGACGCTCTTTTTGGAGAAGGTGTCTCAGAACTAACTACAGATATTGATTATATATGGGGGTAAATAAGTTGAAAAACATTGAAGTTCTAAATACATACATTAAAGGGATTTCTGATGCTCTCCCTACGTGGTTAAAGCATCTAATCGAGGCAGAGGAGATACATCAAAACTATGAGAATGTACAAGTACTTGGTGCATTAAAAACAGATGCGGTGTTGTACTATGTACACCGTACGCTGCAAGTGTTAGATGGGTTGCCTTTAGATGAAGAAGCGTATCGTATTATTGAAAGGGTACTAACGTATAGTGAGCTTGCAAAGGTAGGATCTTTAAAACAGCGGGAGCAATGGAAGAAAAGCGGGATTAATCTATTGGTACATAACGAGGGTTCTGCTGATATCTTTAGTGATATTCAGTTTAACGAACGTATAGAGACAAATTTAAACTCTACTGAGTATTTGTTTGTTCGAGATTTAATTAGAACACATGGATTAATCGGGCAGTATATACGCGGGGAGGCTCGTTTGGGCTCTCATGTTGATTTGATTAACACGTATAAAGAAGAGTACGGGGACGTTAGGTTAAAAGAGATTCTATACTATCTTAACCAATGTATTATTGAGGGCGTATCAAAATCCTTGTGGAGTGAAGTAAAGAACGATGTGAAGATTACAATTGATGGTCTATTTGATGGTTATGTGGAGCCGTTTACTTCTCGCATACATAGACTCACGCCAAAACATAAGGAGTCAGCATTTGAAAAAGATATAGTTATGGGGAGCGAGAAGGGTGACGTTCAAACATTCTTATCCGATAAGGATTTGTGGTATGTAGAACCGTCTATGCATGCTCTTAGCTTTGAGGATATTTGGACAGTTTTTGTTATGTTAAAGAACGAGATAGGCACTAGAAAGGTTCAGCATATACATTTCGAGAAATTGATGCAGCAGTTGCACTATGATTTCAAAGGCGAGAAAAAGGACAACGTGTATCGTAAGCGGGTTATTGAGAAGTATCTACGGGAGTACCGTGAGAACGAGAAGCCGAATACAACACATGTTTCTTTTGAGGTTAAAGTCGATGAAGATATGAAGACTGCGTATGTGTCGTTTCAGTTTTCTGCTGTAGGTGAGGCTTTAATTACCTTCTGTGTAGAGGCAGAAAAGATAGATATGATGCATGCTCGGGCAAATGTGCTGCTGTTTGATTTCTTCGGATTACGTAAGGATGCATATGATAGATTCCATAACGAAGAAGTGTATCTGGAGCATATGAATAGCTCAGCTGATGATAAACGAATTATTCTTGATTATATAAAGGGAGATACGATTGTAGATGTCGGAGCCGGTGGTGGTGTCATGTTAGACATGATCGAAGAAGAGAACGAGGATAAACGAATCTACGGTATCGATATTTCCGAAAACGTGATTGATACGTTGAAAAAGAAGAAGCAGAACGAGGGGCGTTCTTGGGACGTCATTAAAGGGGATGCAATCAACTTAAGCAGCTCGTTTGAAAAAGAATCGGTTGATACGATTGTATATTCTTCTATCCTTCATGAGCTGTTCTCTTATATCGAGTATGAAGGTAAGAAATTCAATCATGAAGTAATTAAAAAAGGGTTGCAGAGTGCCTATGAGGTGTTAAAGCCAGGAGGTCGTATTATCATTCGTGATGGCATCATGACCGAAGATAAAAGGTTAATGCGGGTGATTCATTTTAAAGATGCAGGCGGAATGAAGTTCTTAGAGCAGTATGTCCAAGAATTTAAGGGGCGTATAATCCATTATGAGGTACTTGCAGACAATACAGTCAAAATGCCTGTTAATGATGCAATGGAGTTTTTATATACGTATACTTGGGGCGAGGACTCCTTCGTTCATGAAGTGCAGGAGCAGTTTGGAATCTTTACACCAAACGACTATAAGGATTTCGTAAAGGGGATTTTTGGAGATAAAGTAAACATTGTTCAAGCTATGAACTATTTGCAGGATGGATATACAAATCATCTTAGCGAGAAAATCGATTTTACAGATGAGTCTGGGAATGCGGTTGCGCTGCCAGATAGTACGTTCTTTATGGTTTTAGAAAAGAGGTAATGCTGTTGAAAACCTTTAAAAATACAATTTTAAAAAACTTAATTTAAATTTGATGTGTTGAAGAAAGCCGCGATGTTTATAAAAAGTTGTATAGTTTTATCCCCTTTAGATAATTTAGTCTAAAGGGGTATTTATATTGAAAAAAAGAGATTCTGTAATTGTTGAAGAGGAAGGTAGAGACATTAGATCAACAACAGGGCAGGAAGAGTATGATATGTGATGCATCTCACACCATAAATACATATATAACTTTACAATTAGAATATCAATTGATGGGGGGGTTAATCTTGATGAATCGTGATTTTAATAAAAATCCATTTATTGTAATATGGGAGTTGACAAGAGCATGTCAATTAAAATGTCTGCATTGTCGTGCAGAAGCACAGTATCATCGTCATCCTCTAGAGCTAACATTCGGAGAAGGAAAAAAACTAATCGATGATATATATGAAATGGAAAATCCAATGCTTGTATTTACTGGTGGAGATCCATTAATGCGTCCAGATGTATATGATATTGCGGAATATGCAGTGAAAAAAGGTGTTCGAGTATCTATGACGCCAAGCGCTACTCCGAACGTTACGAAAGAAACGATTCAAAAAGCAAAAGAAGTAGGACTTGCTAGATGGGCATTTAGTTTAGATGGACCAACAGCTGAAATACACGATCATTTTAGAGGGACAGAAGGCTCATTTCAATTAACGATGAATGCGATTCGTTATTTGCATGAATTAAAAATTCCTATTCAAATTAATACTGTTGTTTCTAATTATAATGTGGATGTACTTGAAGAGATGGCAATGTTAATAGAAGAATTAGAATGTGTACTTTGGAGTATATTTTTCTTAGTTCCAACAGGGCGAGGTAAGGAAAAAGATATGATTTCACCAGCCCAACATGAAAGGGTATTCCATTGGCTATATCAGCTTAGTAAAAAGGTTTCTTTTGATATTAAAACAACAGCTGGTCAGCACTATAGACGTGTTGTGATTCAAGAAAAAATGAAAGAACATAAAAAGGAAAATCAGGTCATTCAATATCAGGATGTATTGATGAATGGGACGACTGGGCGAGTTGATGGGCTTGGGCGTGCTCCAAAAGGGGTGAATGATGGAAACGGTTTTGTATTTATTTCTCATATTGGAGATGTATATCCAAGTGGGTTATTGCCGATTAAAACCGGGAATATCAGAACAACATCGCTAGCTGAAATCTATCGAAACTCCCCTGTTTTTCAAAATATTCGTAATCCTGACAAGTATAAGGGGAAGTGTGGTGTTTGTGAGTTTCGATATGTTTGTGGGGGATCTCGTTCTAGAGCATATGCAATGACGGGGGATTACATGGAAAGCGAACCTTTCTGCGTATACATTCCAAAAGCATTGCGAAAACAGAAAAAGAACGTAAAAAAGGGACATGAGTAAGAGCTTGCCCATATCCCTTTTTTAATGTCTTATAATGTATAGTACTTCGCATCCTTCATTAAAAATTTACTACCTATATCTGTTGTTCTGAAACAAGTTTTTTACACATGAATTCTATTAAACCGATTTTAATAAAGAATAATAATTCGTGTCATAGGGGATATCATCTTGATACATATAATTTTTTAGAACTCCTTCTTTTTCAAAACCTAATTTTAATAGAACTTTATTGGAAGCCTCATTTTCAAGAAATACAATGGCCCCGATACGCTTTAAATGAATGGTATGGAAACCGTATGATATAACCTCAGAAACAGCTTCAGTCGCATATCCTTTTCCCCAGTATTCAGGGAAAAAGGCATAACTTAAATTAGCTCGTTTATGCTCGGAAGACCAATCATGAAATCCGATTGTTCCAATGAGTTCTTTCTTATCTTTTAATTCGATTCCCCACTTTATACCGCTCCTTGCATGGTAACTCAACTTAAAGTTATGAATGACTTGTTTCACTTGATCAACATCCTGTAATGGTTTTTGGCCATAGTAGCGCAGTACATCAGTATTAGAAAAGCATTGTAGTATACTCGGTGCATCTTCTTCGGTAAGTTCTCGTAAAATGAGTCGGTCGGTTTTCAATATAGGAAACATACTTTCACTCCATTTCTTCTGAAACTAGAATGTGTTGTTATTATATAATTTAGTCTGAAAATAAAGATTATTCAAGAGGGAAGTATGGTTTTGATATATGATAAAATTGATTGTGGAATAAATTACAAAAAGAGGTTTACATATGGAGACATACTCAATTTTAATTGTAGATGATAATAAAGATATTGTTCGATTTGTTCATGTGAATTTAATGCAAGAAGGTTTTAAAGTTTTTAGTGCTTATAACGGAGAAGAGGCTTTAGAAATAATAAATAATAACAGAATTCAACTTGCTATTTTGGATATTATGATGCCACAAATGGATGGAATAGAATTGTGTAGAAGGATTAGAGAGAAACATAGTTTACCAATTATGTTTTTAAGTGCAAAATCATCGGACGTGGATAAGGTAATGGGATTTAGTACTGGAGCAGATGATTATATTGTGAAGCCATTCAGTACAATTGAATTTATAGCGAGGGTGAAAGCTCAATTAAGAAGGTATACATATTTCAATCAAAATGCTGTCCAAGAAATAGAAAAGAAAATAAACATTAGAGGGTTAGAAATAGATGAAGTGTCTAGAACAGTAATGTTATATGGAGAAACAATCAATCTTACGAAAACTGAATATGATATTTTATACTTAATGGCAGCTGCAAAGAATCGTGTGTTTACTATTGAAGAAATATATGAGAGTGTTTGGAAAGAAAGAGCCTATGAAAGTAATAATACAGTAATGGTTCATATCGCAAGATTGAGAAATAAAATTGAAGAGAATCCAAAAGAACCGAAGTTTATTCAAAATGTTTGGGGAGTCGGATATAAAATTGAAGATTAAATCATTACAAGGCATTAGAGCTAAATTTTTTATTGCATTCATATGTAGCATCTTGTTAGCAACTGTAAGCATAATAGCGTTTCAAATGTTAATTGGAAATATATATAGTCATGTTACTGCGTTAGAGGAAAAGTATTCATTTTTATATTTTATAGTTTTTTTGATTTTTACTACGACATATTTTGCATGTATGACAAAAACAATGATGAAAAGATTATCTGAAATTAATAGGAATGTGAAGGAAATAAGTAATGGTAATTTTGAAATACATATACCTATTTCAAAACATGACGAGATTGGTGAATTAGCGACGAATGTTAATAGAATGGTGAAAAGTTTAAAAGAGGCTATCGAGAATGAAAAAAAATCACAGGAAATGAAAAATGAAATGATTAGTAATATTTCTCATGATTTACGAACTCCTGTAACATCTCTAATCGGTTACGTGGACCTGTTAGGAAATCAGCTTCATTCAAATAGAGAAGAATGTGAACAGTATGTAAGTATATTAAAGCGAAAGAGTTATAAATTAAAAAATCAAGTAGATGATTTATTAGAATATTGTCAAATAAATTATAGAGAGATTGAATTACATAAAAGTGTAGCAAATATGAAAGCTTTTATTGAACAAATTATGATTGATTTTGTGCCACAACTAGATGATGCTGATATGAGCTTTTGTATTAAGGGTGATAAGGAGTTACATGTGGAAATGGATGTAGCGCTTATGGTGAGGTTATTCGAAAATGTAATTAGTAATAGTATTATGTACGGGAAAGACGGAAAGGAGATTCTTATTCAAGTTTCTAAAAGAGATATGAATGTTGAAATAGAAATTAAAAACTTTGGACAATGTATTCCGAATGAGAACCTTCCTTACGTTTTTGAGAAGTTTTATCGGGGTGAAAAATCACGTAGTTCTCATACTGGCGGAAAAGGAATGGGACTTGCAATTGCGAGAAGTATAGCAGAACTTCATAAAGGAGATATCACTGTACGTAGTAACGATAAAGAAACAGTTTTCACTATCGTTTTACCACAGTATAAAGAAATGTAAGAAAGTCGTAAGTATTTCTTTTATATGCCGTAATTTTCACTTCGTATCATGTAGAACAAAGATATGAGAGTAGGGATACAACATGTGGAAGAAATATGTATTAGTAATTGTAGTTGCTTTTTTAATTATAAGTTGGAGTGTAATTTATTTAGCTGATGGTGTTATATCAGTCGTTTTTTGGTGGAGTATACAAGCATTTAGCCTAGTATCAATTTTTATTTTAATAGCATCAGTATTACTATTTGTGTGGAAAGGTATTTTCAGAAAGCGAATAGATAGAACGCTACTCTTCATTGTGCTTTTTTCTATAATTGGAGCTTGGCCCTTAGGATGGTTCGCTAACATAGGCGGACTTGCTTACCCAGCTGATGTACAGTCTATGAACCCTAAAATAGTCGTTCGTTTTCCTTTAAATGAACGAGCACTAGTAGGCTGGGGTGGTGATCGGTTAGAAACGAACTATCACGTTATAAAGCCGAATGAACGATGGGCATATGATATTCTCATTCCACCTGCTGAAGTAAAAAGTAATAAGTTAGAGGATTATGGAATATTCGGAGCGAAAGTAATGGCACCAGCTTCTGGGACGGTTGTATCTATTAATAATAATGACCACGATTTAGTTCCTGGATCGGATAATTTTCAGTCGATGGCGGGGAATCACATATATTTACGAGTAGATGAAACAGGGACATTTTTGATTCTTGCCCATTTAAAGGAAGGATCAATTAAAGTGAAGGAAGGACAACATGTAAATGAAGGAGAGGTTCTTGCTCAAGTTGGTAACTCAGGAAGTTCAAGTGAGCCACATTTACATATTCATCATCAAAGGCAGGATCCATCAAAGGTAAGTATGTTTTTTGCGGAAGGATTGCCACTGTATTTTCAAACTGAAAAAGGTACGATGATGCCAGAAAGAGGGACATACATGAGTGGTAAGTAGAAGGAAAGTAATTCAAACAAAAAGGGTATTCCAAATTGAAATTGGAATACCCTTTTTATTAACCCACAAATGTTTGATACAGTAAGAAAATATTTAAAACGATAACAAGTGCAGCAATGATCCAAGCGATAAAGGTAGTTATGCGGTGATTAACGAGTGCACCCATAATTTTTTTACTACTTGTAAACATAATAAGTGGTACTAATGCAAAAGCAATACCGAATGATAGGACGACTTGGCTCATGACTAGAGCGTAAGTTGGATTTACACCAAAAGCGATAATAACTAATGGTGGAATCATTGTAATAAATCGGCGTAAGTATAACGGAATATGCATTCGAATGAATCCTTGCATGATAATGTCACCAGACATTGTACCGACTGAAGAGCTAGATAAACCAGCTGATAAAAGTCCGATTCCAAATAAAGCAGCGGATGCAGGTCCAACTAAGTTGCTAAATTGATTAAAAGCAACATCAAGATCTTCAACATGTAAGCCGTTTTTAAAGAATAGTGCGGCAGCAACAATTAACATACTTGCATTAATTGCTCCAGCGATAACCATTGCGATAATAATATCAATAAACTCAAAGCGGAAAATCTTTTTCTTTTGTTCATCATTTGTTCCGACTACGCGGCGCTGCGTTAAGGCGGAATGTAAATATATTGCATGTGGCATAACTGTCGCGCCTAAAATACCAGCTGCTAATAAGATACTATCCACGCCTTGGAATTTTGGAATGAATAGTCCTGAAAGTAAAGGACTTAATTCCGGTTTTGCATAGAAAACTTGTACACCAAAAGCGATAACAACGATAAAAATCATTCCTGTTATAATAGCTTCTAATGGACGGAAACCTCTGCGTTGAAATTCAAGAATAATAAATGATCCAGCGGCTGTAATTAAAGCGGCTGGTAACATTGGAATCCCGAATAATAAGTACAATCCGAGTGCCGCTCCAATAAATTCAGCTAAATCAGTCGCCATAATAACGAGCTCCCCTTGAATCCATAAACCGATGGAAACAGGTTTCGGGAAGTTTTCTCGAGCAATTTCAGGAAGGTTTCTACCTGTAGCAATTCCTAATTTAGCGGATAAAGTTTGGATTAATACAGCCATTAAATTAGAAGCGAGTATTACCCAGAGTAATAAATACCCATATTGTGATCCAGCAGCAATATTTGTGGCGAAATTGCCAGGATCAATATAAGCAACTGAAGCGATGAAAGCAGGACCTAAGAATGGTAATAGTCTTTTTAAGCCTTTCGTTTGCCCGCTTAATGCTAAATGCGCTGATTGAACAGTTGTACTTTGAGAAGGGACTTGTTCATCTTTTGATATATCTTTATTCATAGTAGTTTTCCCCTTTAAAATGTTAACTTGATGAAATTATTGTATTTATTCTTACTTATTATTTCAATACATTTAAATATAATATGTGTATTTTCATTTGAACATAAATGTTTCCTTAATGCAAATTATATGACTTTGTGCAATCGATGGTGTGAAGATACGAAATCTTTTTGGAAGTTTATGGTTGATGTGTAAGGGGGAAGATAATAAATTAAAGGGCTATTTTTGAAATTTATGTGAACATAAAGCCTATAATACAGCATATTAATTGATGGAAATGAATTTGTATGATATATAATATATTGGGATTACAACATAACCACAGTGTTTTGGTATGTAATCTTGTTTTTTATTTTTGTTAACTGATAGAAAATAGTATAAAGAGAAGAAAATGGGATGCATAAAACTTTGGATACATTTTCTTATTATATATGTTTTGATATGAACGTTAACTTATACATGATTTTAAAAATTAGATAGGTGGTAGAAATACATTGGCAACTACAAAACCATACAGAGTATTACTATATTACATGTACACA